>Ga0164290_1000180_pt1 | contig 237582 bp, 200 predicted proteins | sample Micstemetagenome_FD_108782 | JGI IMG/M metagenome (GOLD analysis project Ga0164290, IMG submission 108782) | Contaminated culture microbial community from soil near Moab, Utah, USA - Microcoleus steenstrupii SON62 (Illumina Assembly) | ecosystem: Environmental > Terrestrial > Soil > Soil crust...
CCGGGTCGCGGAAGACCATCGCTTCCTTGTTGCGCGGGAGCATGAGCATCGGCGGCGCAGGATTGCTGATGTGGGCACGTGCGCATGAGGGCAGAGACAGTATTCGCCCGGTGTTGGCATCGATCACTTGAACACAATACTCCAGGACGCCTTCGGCAAATTTTCCTTGCGGTACCGCATTGACATTCATCGAGGCGACATAAGGACGCAGGTCATCGAAGGTGAGTCGCTGCGGAACACCGGCATCAAGGATGATGGGTTCGGTGTTGATATAGGGATCGGACATCAGGCGCACACCCTGCGGCCCGTTGATGAACACGCGTAGTCGCACCGACAACATCGGCGTGCTCATATCGCGGTTGATGAGCGTGACCGCGACGCGCTCGCGCTCGGCCGCGTAGTAGTCAGAGATGTAGAGTGAATGCGGCGGAATGAAAAAGCAATTGACCTGAACGGGGAAAGTCCCTTGTGTCTGGCTAAAGACAAAAGAACAAGATAGCAGCGAGAGTGCGAGAGGAATGATCCTCATCGCACGGTGAAGTGAGATTGACATCAGAGAGGGGGTTTAAAGAAATGAAAGTAGACGAGGGCGGTGAGAAGAGAAAGCGACCGGAAATAAATATTAACTGTGGTTCACCGTCGATCCAAATACACTAGAAAGCGTGATGATGGCTAAACTGCACGATTTGATCAACTGGATACCGGGGTTGAATATCGATCATGATCACCAAGTCCACTCCCTGATTCGGCCTACAACGAACCAATCTCCCAAGTACAATCGTGTACGACAAGAAACCAAGGTCATTTCAACTCTAGTGTTTCAAACAAAAATTATTGAAAAAACTAAAATATGGCTTAACGCTTTTATTTACTTGTATTAATTTTTTATTTGAAATCGCTTTTCCGGTAGTGTTCAGCTATTGAAATTTGTTGAATACCAAAAACCTCTACCGTTGAATCATTCTTTCTCTCTAGCCCCAAAAAGGGCGCTGCTTCGTGATCCCGCTTGCAGTCGAGCGACATCTCAATCGCATCCGATGTTCAATAAATACCTGAAGGAACTTATTACACTCCTCTTTGTTCTGATATGTTGCTTTTCCGTCAGTGCTCAAAAAAACACGAATCTGCAAGACGCATTGCTTGCATTTTCAAAATTGGATAACAATAAAAACTACACTGACAGCCTAACAGAGGATGACTTAGATAAACTTCCAGTCGGCATCAAGAAAACAATCAGCAACGTCGAGTACACGGTGGCCATTAGCGATGTGAAGTGGTTACCATCCCACGCCGAACTCACCGTATTTGCGCGTATGCGTACACGAGAGGACGTGGCCAATCAGCAGTTAATGTTTGGCGCGAGCGGTATCAAACTCTCCTATGAAGGACAAATTTTTGGTGATGCCCAATTGGTGCTAATGGATTCAGTCACCATTCCAATTGACGGAGGAACGTCAGCGATTGTTTTACACGGTCACTTCAATGTAAATACCGGTCGTATTGATAACGCCGCTACGTATGTGACCATCGACTGCAAAGGATTCAAGGAACTGGGGATCTCCGGTCATGTCGAAGTCTCTGAAAAACTGGTAACTCCTTATGATTTGAAAAACAAAAGGAACACTCCAGGTCGTGTTCAAAGCAAATTCAAGCTCACAGCCAGTTCCTGGACTGACATACTTGTTGATCTTAATTTTGATCCATTCACCGTAAATGCTCTTAGCGATTTTGTCTTTGTGCCGCGCACATGCGTCCTCGACTTCAGCACTCTGCGTAACTCTTCGTCGATCAATTTTCCGTCGTCGTACACATCCAAATACATGGTACCAGGTCATCCCGAATTATGGCGAGGAGTGTACTTTAAAGAATTGCTTGTTGCGTTGCCGCCGTTCTTCAGTAAAAATAAAGAACCGGTTTTTATAGAGGCACGAAACGCGTGGGTTGATAACCATGGCCTGTCAGGAATATTCAAAGCCTCCAATGTCTTGCCCATCGAGCAAGGCACACTGGCCAAGTGGCAATTTTCAATCACAGACTTCCTGATGGAATTGCAAGCCAATACAATCGTTTCAGCAGGATTTGGCGGAAAACTTCGCATGCCAGTTTCCGAAAAAACTGATTTCACCTACGAAGCAATGTTCGGTCTTGATGGCAATTACTCGTTTTTGGTTCGAACTGCAGAAGAACTTGACTTCTCCCTATTTGGAGCACGTGCAGAAATTGACTCAAACTCGTATGTACGGGTCACGCGAAAAGAAGGCGAGTTTGTTGCGGAAGCGATGCTTCACGGTTCAATGACTACCAATATCAACGCCGGTGAAAAAAAGATCGGCGAGTTCAAAGGTCTACTCTTCGAAGGTCTTCACCTCACAAGCAACCCTCCATATTTCGAAGTTGCGTCTATGGGCTGGAGTGGCGAATCCAAACTTGCCAACTTCCCAATATCGATCACGAGCGCGACGATGACCGCACAAAATGGTAGTGCACGTCTGGATGTTGGAGGTAAAGTCACTTTGGGCGACAATGCCATCGAGGGGAAAACAGTGATTTCAATCTACGGTAAGCTCGAAGAAACCGAACTGACCAATAATACAGAAGGTACGACAGCACGTAAGATTCAGAAATGGAGATACGATAAAACGGTTATCTCAGAGATTGAAATCGATGCGAAGATCGCGTCGATCATGACTTTAAAAGGAAAAGTCAATATTAGAAAAGACGATTCAGTATATGGTGATGGTTTTGGTGGTGAACTTGATCTCAAGTTTGATAAAGTAATCAAGGGCGTTGGTATTAAAGTCCGCTGCGCTTTTGGTCGGACTGAGTTTAAGTATTGGTTTGTCGATGGTATTGCCCATTTAGGCCGCGGGATTCCTGCATTTCCACCGGTAACCATCACCGGTATCGGCGGCGGCATTTCAAATCGAATGAAACGTGACCCGAAGAGTACGGGATCTCCTTTTCAGGCAAATTATATTCCTGATAAAGAAACCGGACTTGGATTCAAAGCAATCGTACTGTTTAATGTTGCTGCCGGGACATTCAATGGAGAGGCTTCATTCGAAGTTTCCTTTAACCGACATGGGGGATTAAACTTTATAGGATTTTACGGTTTTGCAAAATTTATGGGGACCATTCCCGGAGCAGGCAACTTGCAGAACTTCGTGAATCAAAAGGTGGCGAAGGCGGCAGAGTTGGAAAGGGAATTCCTCAAAACAAAAGGAGCCGCTGAGCTCGAACGACTTAAGATTTACACTCCAAACAAAGCCGCCGAAGCTACTGTCCCACCAGCAGAGAAACCGGGACAAACAGGCTTCGCAGCGGCGGTTGGTATTCAATTCGACTTCACAAAAAATTCTTTGCATGCAACGTTTGATCTGTATGTAAATGCCATTGGCGGACTGATGCGCGGCACCGCTTCTGGCAATCGTGCCGGCTGGGCTGTGCTGCATATCGAACCAGGAGAATGGTACATCCATATGGGTACACCGACAGATCGAATTGGATTGAAATTCGGGATCGGCAGCCTCGCCGTGGAAACCAATGCATACCTGATGCTCGGTTCAAAAATTCCAGGATCACCTCCCCCTCCAAAACAGGTTGCTGATATTCTTGGGGTGAGCATGGATGAACTCGATTATATGCGCGACCTCAATGCGCTTGGCGAAGGAAAAGGATTCGCGTTCGGTGCCAGCGTCTCTGTTTCCACCGGTGAGATAACCTTCCTGATCCTCTATGCCAAGTTCGAAGCAGGCCTGGGCTTTGACATCATGCTCAAGGATTATGGCGACGCACAATGCCGGGGGCGCAGTGGTACGATTGGGATCGACGGATGGTACGCAAACGGACAGGCATATGTGTATCTCCAGGGCGAACTGGGTGTCAAGGTAAACTTGAAGTTTATCAAGGGAAAATACCCAATTATTCAAGGCGGTGCGGCCGCGCTCATTCAGGCTAAGTTGCCTAACCCCGCATGGTTCCGAGGCTATCTCGGTGTGAAGTTCAGCGTACTGGGCGGATTGGTCAAAGGCCGATGCCGATTCAAGTTTACCATTGGCCAAGAATGTGAGTTGGTCATTCCGGGAGGAAGTCCGATTGATATTGAGATGATCACGGACATTGCTCCATCGGATCGCGCTTCAGAAGTGGATGTGTTCTCCGCTCCGGAAGTAACATTTGCAACAGCACCTGGCAAGCCGTTCTCCTTCGAATTTGATAACGGACGCATCTCCTTTTACAGGATAGCGCTCAACGAACTCAGTGTGATGGATGGAAAGAATAAAATTGACGGAACGCTTCAGTGGAGCGAAGACGGCAACAATGTTCAATTCCTATCCAATGAGGTACTGCCACCTGGAAAAAATCTAAAAATTTCAGTTAAAGTAGGATTCGAAGAATACAAAGGAGGCACATGGCAAGTTGTTTATACTGGAGGACTGCTCGCACAGGAGAAAAAAGAAATTTCATTTACTACCGGTAATGCCCCGGAAAAAATTCCGGTACATAACATTGACCTTGCATATCCAATTCCAGGTCAGAAATTTTTCCTTGAAGGTGAAAGCAACAAGGGCGTAGTACGTCTTAAGCGAGGCCAAAACTATCTTTTCTCCAACGAGTACAAGAATGAAATTCACTTCCTCAAGGGAGACGGGACAAAAACAGTAGTCCAATTCACCTACGATAATGCTTCACGGGAACTGCGCTATATCATTCCTGACCTTGATCGGAAGTCGGGCTACTCATTTAACCTCGTTTCACTAAAGGCCAGAACAACTGACGTCAAAGAATCATTAATCAACAATGAACTTGGAGACGGCGGAGAAAACTCAATCACCGTATCGAAGAAGAAAGCGAATACAGTGGCCAGAAGTAATGTTGGTTTCCCGGTGCTCGACTACGAGTTTTATACAAGTCAATTTGCTACGTTAAAAGAAAAAGTTGAATCAGCGCGTGCTACAAATCCAGTTGTGCGCAGGTTATCATTCGACCTGCTCACTCTCGAATTAAAAATGTCCTCAAGCGAGCCGTTTGATGACATTGAACTTATCGGAGGAGACAAACAACCAAAGCCTTTAATCGAAGCAACAGCCATTCTGGACGACTCGTACTATCGCGAAGATATACAACCATATGTGTATGCCCAGTATCCTGTCCTCGGTTTGCACCTTAACCGAGATACGACCGAGCTCGGGTTTCCGCCGCGACGCGCACTCCCTATTTCGAGTAACTACCTGATGGAAATTCAAAAAGAAAAGCCCGGTCCAAGTGCACAGCAGGAATTTCCATTCATCTACAATTTACCGGCGATTTACAAAGATGATTTCCAGGAGATGCAGCACAAGATCATCAACAGCGTCATCAACACGCCACAGCGTCAACAATACTCAAAATGGTTTACGGCGTCATATCCATTTCAAAGAGGTGGTCAATACCGGATAAAACTGGTTTATGTGCTCCCTGATGGAACCAGAGGAACCAACTGTGTTATTACCTACCAGAATCTTATTGAATAGAAATGAAAAGACTTGCCGTCATATTGACAATCATCGGATGTACCAATGCATTCTGCCAGTCGGCCGACACGCTGGAGGTTCGGATGATCACGAATGTAAAAAGTGATCGCGTACAGCTAAGGTGGGCAGTCAACGCTCCCATTGCCTGGAAGAAAACAAATCAATACGGTTATCGCCTGGAACGATATACCATTGTGCGCGATAGCAAAGCGCTGGACATCCCCGAGAAGTTGGTCTTGAGCGAAATCATCAAACCCGCTCCAGAACTAAGCTGGACTGACCTCGCGAAACGGGATCCCTACGCAGCCATCATCGTTCAGGCAATCCATGGAAAGACTTTTGAGCTCACCGGAGATGACGCAAAAGGGGTATCAAGAATCATTGCCCTGGCACAAGAGCTGGAACAACGCTATCTCATCTCTACGTACGCTTCAGAGCTGTCCTTCGACGCAGCCCGGATGGCCGGATGGGGCTTCGAAGATAAACTCGTCAAAAAAAATGAAAGATACCTGTACCGAGTTGTTGCCCTTGTTCCCCCCAATGAACTAAAGATTAATGCAGGCTCTGCACTCGCTAATATGAGCATCGTGGAAGAGCTGCCGAAGCCCTTAACGCCGTTGGCTGTGTTTGGAGATAAAACTGTCCTGCTCACCTGGGACTATCAACTTCTTTCTCGCTACTACACCGCGTACTTCCTTGAGAAATCAGAAGACGGAAAGAATTACAGGAGACTCACTGACACGCCCATCACGAACATATCCGGAGGAAATAGTTCGAGCCGCAATATTCTATACACCGACACGCTTCGGTTTAATCAACAACTGGTTCATTACCGAATTACTGGAATAAACTCGTTCGGAGAAAATGGACCTTACTCCGACATAGTCTCAGGTAAGGGAAGAAACATTTTAATCTACAACCCACACATATCGGGTACCATGCCACTGGGTAATGACCTGCAAGTCAATTTCGAATTCGACGAACGCGGCAATCAACTGTTAAGAAAATTCGAACTGAGAACTTCTGATGAACCCAATGGAGTTTATCGAATTGCGGTGGATAATATCAACCCCTCTGCACGAACTGTTCTATACCATAACCCCGAACCAACCAATTATTTTGTCATTGCCGCCATACCCCACGATGGTGAAGAAACTGTGTCATTTCCTGTTTTGGTACAAGCGATTGATTCCATCCCACCAATGGTTCCAACGGGGCTACGCGCTTCGATTGATACGACTGGCATAGTAAACCTGACATGGAACGCAAACACAGACAGTGACATTCTGGGCTATCGTCTTTTTCGTAGCGACGATGAGCACAGTGATCTCTTACACCTTAATGACGACGCAGTTGAACAAACCACATTTACAGACACCGTAGATGCGCGTACCATCAATCACCATGTATATTATGCAATTGCCGCACTCGATAAACGATATAACCAGTCAGAAATATCATCCAGACTGGCGCTCGAGAAACCGGATATTCTTCCTCCAACTTCGCCTGTATTCATCAGCTACACAACAACAGCCGGAAGCGTTGATCTAAAATGGGTCAATGGCAAACGAGACCGCCTGCGTGAGGTGAGACTCTATCGGCGACGAAATAATGAGACGGACGAACTTGTTGCTTCATTTCCTCCCAAACAAAGAAACTTCCGCGACACCACCGTACTTCCCCAATCCCAATACACGTACTACCTCGAGGCCATCTCTACGGGTGGAAAAAAATCGGCTCCATCACCAGAAATATCCATTCGCTCCGCGAACAGTGCTCCAGGGGAAATCCAAAGTTTCGAAGTTGTTTTCAGCAAAAAAGAAAAAGGCAATGTCCTGAAATGGAAGCATAATATCACCAATGTCAAGGAATTTCAAATCTTCCGCGCGTTCAACAATGAACCCATGGCGCTGTGGCGAACCGTAAGCGGATTTGATTTTGAGATGATTGACACAGACGCAAAAAAAGATGCTCCATACAAATACATCATCCGCGCCATTCTTGAAGATGGAAGGACGGGTGGAGTGAAATCGATAGAAAGAAAATAATAAGATCATGAAAAACTTTTATTTGACCCTTGCAATGACTTGCTTATGTCTATCAACACATACTCTTTTGGCTCAAAAGTATCTTGTCCAAGCGAAGGCATTTATCAGGAACGACGTGCACGCTGCAACCTGCAATAGCAACTTCAATGTTAAATTTCTAAATAAAAGCAATGCAACGGTTGCTGATTGGTCGGAAACAATCGCCGTGGGAGAAGACCAATCAATATCCCTCAGTACGCAGTTTATCGTCGACGGCACAAATTTGATCACCTCAATTCAAGTCACGGCGAAACGATACTATTGGAATAGCGATGGCTGGAGTAGCTGGTGTAAGTTAGCAGAAGGGCAAAATCCTGCACCCATGTCTTTTCCAACCTATCCATGTGATACGAAAACATACAAAAGCGTCTTCAAATCGTATTCGAGAGAGAGTTGGCTCGAAATTACTGTGGCACCTCTTTCACCGGCTTCCGACAATGAGGCAATTGAAATGCAATCAATGTTTGATTTAATAGAGGGCAACTACGTGCGCTATCAAGTGGCTGTTAGTTTTACCGATAACACTACCATTCAAGTATATGACAGGGAGCCCCAACAAAACACCTTAATTACGAAGGCTGTTCTAGTACCAAAAGGAAAAAGAATATCCTCAATAACAATTACTGCAAGAGGTCAAAAAAAAACATTTACCGTTTCCGATACAAGATCGGAATTCTCTTTTGAGAAATCGGATCTCGGAATTTCAAATTTTACACCTCACGCTTACATAAGCTTAAAAAGGACGCGCCCAAAGACAAAGTTGACGGGGCCGGCTTCGGTCAATAATGAGGAACCGTTTAGATTGAAAGCTGAGGGGATATATGGAACTAGGTTTAGTTGGCAATTTAGCTCAGATTATGGCGCAAGTTGGAATTCGGTTGGCAATACCACAATACTACTATTCGTTTCCTCAGCAAAAGCTCTTCTCGGTGATAAGTACACATCGTACTTTTTCCAAAACATTCTTTTTAAGGCTGAATACGAATGTGCGCCATCAATGGAGACCGAAGTAATTCCCGTCAAATTCATCCCCTCAGCCCCGGCCATTCAATCAACATCCTATGAACAAGAAAAATGCGCGGGCAGCGGGGATGGCAAGCTGTACATTGTCTTCGCACGGCCGCCATTAAAAGTAAAAATTGGCAATGATCTGGTTGAAGAGAAGCTGTCCATTTTTCTTAACAATACACTATACGCGAGTACCCGAGTCATGGAAGACGACCCGCGATACGCTGGTCGTCAGGTGTACAAAATAGAAAACTTACCACCTGGTTCTTATCAAATATCGCTCCTGACAAAATTTGCAAGTGAGAATGGATACACGGAAGGCCCTGACCACAAAGCTACACAAGTCATTCCTCCACGGCCTCCTATTACAAACTTCAATATTGAATCAACTTCAACAGTCCACTGCTTCGGCGGAAAAGATGGAACAATCCAAATGTCAGCGCTGGGCGGAACGCAGACGTTTAACGCATCCTTGCTGAAAGACAGTAAGGAAATTCAGACATTAAGATTCGTCCAGCCCGAGAAGGCAAATTTTTCAGGAGTCAGCGCCGGGAATTATCAAATCAAAATCAAAGACTCTAACGGTTGTGAACCTGTTGAACGAGGTCGCGTAATCGTTCGAAACGCAAGCATCACGCAGCCGGCCGAGCCCGTCAAACTTATCTTAGACGAACTAATTGAACCCCTTGCATTCGAACAGCACAATGGCATGATCCGGGTTCGATACTCGGGAGGAACCGGAAACATAACTTCAACCTGGACAAATAACGCCGGCGAGCCCGTACCTAACAAAGCATCCATTTTCAACTCCGCCTACTATACGCAGGAATCAGATTTGATACCATCCGGACTGTACCGTGTGCGCGTACAAGATGATCAGTTTAATAGTGCGTCTGGTGAAGAAAACCAACGTGGCTGTTTCGATCAATTAGAGATCTTTCTCCCGCAACCTCCCTTATTGGAAGCAGATGTCGCAGTCGTCAGCACGCTGCGCTGCTTTGGTGATAAGGATGGATCATTAACAGTGAATGCAACCGGGGGACGCCCGTTCGCATCTCCGGATGAACCTTATCGCTATGAATGGTATCTGGTACGCGACGGGATGCCGGATCTAACAATTGGAACATCGCCAAAAATGAACGGATTACCTGCAGGATCGTATCGGGTAAAAATCACCGATAAAAATGGAATCTCAGTTCAATCGTCTTCTGCTACTCTAAACGAACCGGATGCGATCGGAATCACCATCCATGCAAACCATATCAATTGTGATGGCGAATCAAATGGGAAGCTCGCGGCTGATGTAAAAGGAGGCACCGCTCCATATCAATACGTTTGGAACACGAATGAAAGGACAGCAATCATTGAAAATCTCGCTGAAGGAAACTATGATGTAACTGTCACTGATGCAATGAACTGTAAAGCGGGAGCTGAGGCGGAAATCATTGTGCCGTCAGGTATTAAAGTTGAAGCAATGCTTACCAACCCAACTTGCGATCAGGGCAAAGATGGGACGATCGAGCTAGCAGTGACTGGCGGGACACCGGGGTATGAATACTTCTGGGGCGAAGCAACGGGAACTTCAAGATTAGTGAGCCTGCAGGCGGGCTCTTATCATGTAAAAATTAAGGATGCAAACCAGTGCTTCATTGAGAGAACTTTTACATTAAAAAACCCAGTGGTACTTAACCTCGCCACTATTTCAAACAGAACGCTCTGCGAGGGTCAGCGCGGGACCTTTGATGCAACCAACCCTGAGATCGCTCAATATCAATGGACCTCCAACGGTACAATTTTATCCACCAGGCCCAAGGTAGAGTTTGAGCAACCGGGCAGCTACGAACTTTCCGTGAAGACCGTAAAAGGTTGTGAGAGCAAAACAAAATTTGACATTATACGCAGCACGGAAAAAATCTCATCAAACTTTGCCGCAGCCTCGTATGCACCAGTCGGTGAGCCGTTTACCATTACCAACATCAGCTTCCCATTACCCGACGACGTTTCGTGGATAATTCCGCCAATGGATGTTAATGTAATTCAACAATCAACCGATCATCTGCAACTGATATTCGAAAAAAAAGGAACTTTTGAGATCGGAATGCTCACTAAACGTAAAGGCTGTGACAAAACAGAGTTTCAATCTGTTAACGTCGTGGATCGAAGCGAGCTTCCTTTGAACTACCAATCTTCAGTCGAACCACTCATCAAACAGTTCTACGTCAGTCCTAATCCATCAGACGGCAACTTCTCGTGCACCATTGAATTATCAAAGCCTTCGCGATTCCAACTTCGGCTACTCAGCATGATGGGAGATCCAATTCTCATTCAGGAATATAACAAAGTCGATTTTGTCCGATCAGAAATGGATGTACGCGAAAAAGTGAGTCGGGGCGTGTACGTTCTCCAGCTGATTCTCCAAGACGAGCTGGCCTTCTACAAACTGATTGTGAAGTAGTATTAGTCTTCAACAACATTTTTGCCGTATATGAAATTACGTTGGAGGCTCAGTTTAGCCGTGTGTGTTGCTTTCGCATGTCATAATCATTACGCGACCGCTCAAAATATAGATCTCGAAAACTTCCCCAAAGAACTGCGAAACTCAAAACCTTTGTCAATCAGCGGAGGAATATCGGCAAGCTCGGTGCTCCGTACCCAGAATGTTGGTATTGACCGACAGAGCTGGACTAATGTGCTCACCGGAAATGTCAACCTCAACCTTTTTCATCAAATTAATCTACCTATTTCCTTCACGCTGACGGATGCTGGAAATGATTTGACGACACCGACACTTCCCAACAGACTTTCCCTCCACCCTAAATACAAATCGATAACAGCCCACCTCGGCGATGTCGCGATGGTACTCTCTCCATACACGCTGAACGGTTATGTTTTTCGCGGAGCCGGCGTAGACATAGACGTGAAGGGAAAATACAGAATCAGTGCATTGCACGGACGATTTCAAAAAGCTGCTGAATATGATTCGAGCCGTTTGTACGCTCCTGCGGCTTTCCGGCGAATGGGCAGCGGACTTAAGTTTGTTCGAGTTGGATCTGACTACCAGGCAGGATTTACGGCATTCACATCCAAAGATGAAGTAGGCTCCTTGCGTTGGCGGCCAGATAGTGCCTCGATTACACCGATGCAAAATCTGGCGGTCAGTCTGGAAGGCTCAATGCGCGTTCTGAATAATCTGAACATTTCAGGTGAACTAGGGATGAGCCATATTATCACTGATATCCGGACATCAAATGAGTCAATTGCATCGGCCGTCGTGGGAAAAAATCAACAGGCTAAAACTTTCAAAGCAATGCGGATGAGCTTCGACTATTCATTTGCGGGGGTAAACAAGATAGGTGCACAATACGAACGGGTTGATCCCGGTTACACAACCATGGGCGCTTACTTCTTCAACAACAACTTTGAATCTGTTGCCCTCCAATACGGAAGAAGTATATTCAATAATAAGATACAAATCGCGATCAACGCAGGATTGCAACGCGATAACCTTGACAAGAAACAAGACCAAAGTTCCACTCAAACAGTATATGCTGGTACCATTAGCTACAACAATGACATATTAACGATGACCGCAGCGTATTCCGGATTTCAGACTGCTGTGAATTTAAAATCAAACCTCGCGCAGAATCCTGACGTCGTGCTCGCTGACACGATGAACTTTGTCCAGTTAACAAAATCAACAACCATTAACCTATCCTACCGTCCAGGAAATTCCAAAAACATCTCGACTATCGTCAATGCTGACTTTTCTTTTCAACAAACAAAAGACGACAATCAAAATGGAATGGGTTCAACGAGGCTTTTTAATGGAACCCTCGGTTACTCAACTTCCAACAAGAAATCCCATCGATCCTTTAGTACGAACTTCATTGGAAACATGAGCAAATCAGCGTCGGCAGCAACCTGGATGATCGGTCCGATGATTGGCTACAGGTGGAAAATGTTCGGAGCGAAGATTACAGCCTCATCATCATGTCTCTACAATATTCAGATCATCGACGGCAGCATTCAGGCGAAAGCACTGAGCGCAAGAGCGCAGTTCGGATACATACTGATGACGAAACATCAGATTAATCTTTCATTCAACGGAATTCACAACCAGACGCAGCAAGGCAACTCGTGGAGTCAATTACTCTCAATCGGTTACGGATATTCTTTTTCCAGCGGACGAGACAAGAAGTAGGCCTCAGGCTGGCTGACTATTTGTAGCAGGCTTCTCCCCATCCCTGAACGCGAGCGGAAATACAATTGCAAGCACAAGCGCGTAAGCCGCAAACGTGAGCCATATGTTCTGCCAGTTCTTAACACCATCTACGGTGAAATAATCAACCACCCACCCGCTTAGCGTCCCTCCGATAAATGCACCGATACCATTCGTCATGAGCATGAACAGTCCTTGCGCACTGGCGATGATGCTGTTGTCAGCCTCGCGCTTTACAAAGAGAGAGCCCGAGATATTAAAGAAATCGAATGCCATGCCGTAGATGATCATGGAGAGAACAAGCAGCACAAGACCATCCCCAGGGTTTCCGATTCCAAACAAAGCAAAACGAAGTACCCAGGCAATGATGCTGATGAGCATAACTTTCTTGATGCCAAAGCGCTTCATGAAAAACGGAATGGTCAGAATGAATAACGTTTCTGAAATTTGTGAAACCGACATGAGAATACTCGGATGCTGAACGGCAAATGAATCCGGATAGTCCTTAGCAAAATCATGGAGGAACGCCTCACCGAAAGTATTGGTGATTTGGAGCGCGGCTCCGAGCAGCATGGCAAAGATGAAGAACACGAGCATGCGGGTTCTCTTGAACAACACAAAGGCATCTAGTCCAAGTGTGGACACCCACGACGAACCAGACTTTGACTTGCTGACTGGTACTGCGGGAAGTGTAAATGCGTAAAGACCAAGAAAAATTCCAGAGGCGGCACTGGTGTATAGTTGTCCGGTTGAGACCGTCCATCCGCCCAAATCAATAACCCACATGGCGACAACGAATCCGACTGTTCCCCAAACGCGGATTGGCGGAAAATCTTTTACAATATCGGCCCCCTCACGCTGCAACAGTGCGTATGAAACAGAATTATTAAGCGCTATGGTCGGCATGTAGAACATTGCGTTGAGCAACATGACTACATACATCGTCGAATACTCCGTGACGGTTGCCGCATACAAGAGAAGTCCAGCGCCGACAAGGTGGCAAAAACCCAACACCTTCTCTGCATTAATCCATCGATCGGCAATAATACCGGCAAGGGTCGGCATGAATAACGAGGCAATACCCATGGTCGCATAAATGCTGCCCACCTGGCTTCCGGTAAAATTCAACGTGACAATCATGTATCCTCCCATGGAAATAAGCCATGCTCCCCAGACAAAGAATTCCATGAAATTCATGACGATCAGCCGCGATTTAATGCTCATAGTGTTTAATAAGTTTAGCCGTGGTGAGGGACTCCAAGACGCAAAATAATCATTTGACAGACAGAAGTATGATCAGCAGAAAGATTTATATATACCGAGCCAAAGAATCAGCGGACCGTTGCAGTAGAAAAACTATGGCAGGTTTCCTCATCGCATGATTCTGTAACCGTATCCGGACCGCTTTTGACCCGGAATCAAAACCTCTGCCCCATTAAATATTAGCCGCCAGATCAACATCTACATCCGTATTTAGTGCGGATTATCCTACCGATGATTTCATTTAGTCCAATGGACCCTTGCGCTGAATTGTAAACCTTCGCTTGCAAGCGCAATGACCTGACCGTGCGCCTCAACAATTTGACGGCATATCCACAGTCCGATTCCCATACCTCCACGCGAACCAGGGATGGCGTGACGCGACACACCAAGCAACTGAGCGTGCGCAAATGGGACCACGAGTGTATTCATTATCGTTAATACGAATCCATGCTCGTTTTTTTGAAGCGTCACCTCCACCAAAGAATTGGCAGGAGCATAGCGGATGGCGTTCTCCAGAAGATTCATCAGCACGGTGTACAATTTATCTTTGTCTCCCAGGATCACCATTCCGGTCTCATCTTGTGTCAGTCGAAAGCGAATGTTCCTCGCAGCTGCCAATGCATCCAGTTGTGCGAGGCAGTCAAAAAGCATTTCGGAAAAATCAAATTCAACTTTATAAATATCGAGTTTGTTATTCCCAATCTGACTGGCAAGCAGGAAGCCGGAAATTGTCCGGGTGAGACGCTCTGTTTCTTCCAGGGCACTGAGGATTACCGACCGGGTAACATCATCGTTTGCCAGTTGTTTAGCCTGCGCCAGTTGGGCTTTCATGATCGCCAGCGGCGTCTTCAACTCATGTGCAGCGGAATCGAAGAAACGGCTTTGCATTTCCATACTGTGCTGAATGCGCTCAATCATTTCATTCAGTTTGAGGGCAAGCACGCGTGTTTCATCGTCGCGTGATGGAACAGGGATCGTTTGAACAACACGCGATGCATCAATTTTGCTCGCCGATGCAATCATATGTTGCAGGGGAGTAAGCATCAGACGCGACGTCCCAAAAACCAACACGACCAAAAGCAATACACCCACCGTTGAGAACAAGAACATCGTCGACCGAAGTGACGAGAGACTTTCACGGTAAACGTCGTTTGAAGAAGCTACACTCAGCAGCACGGGCACACCTTGTACGTCAGTTGTGCGCTGACTATAAATCCACACCGAGTCAAGTTGTAAAAATTCGATGCTGTAGAGTGACGCATCAATTAATGGGAAATCCGGCGACTTGAAAACACTTTCAAAAAACTGATCTTGTTCTTTCTGAATGTGCAGGGAAAAACCGCGTCGGGGGAGCGGAACAGTAACAGGGTCCAATTGGACAGTACCTTTCAAGCGCAGTAGCTCGGCGTGCATGGTCTCCCGGTGCGCGTCCAGGAGCTTACCCTTCATCTGCGAAAATAATACCCAATTCAGCGGAACAAGAATGGCAAGCAGACCAACCAAAAGTGCCAGTGCCAGTTTTACGCTGATGCTCATCGTGTGCCAGGGTCAGGATTTGATCAGTGAGCCGTCCATATAGTATCCGAGTCCGACTTTTGTTTTAATCACTTGTTCTCCTAATTTTTTCCTCAACGAGGAAAGATGTACTTCGATCACGTTGCTGCCTGTGTCAAATGAAATCTCCCAGACGCTTTCAGCAATCTCCGTCTTGGAAACTATTCTGTTGGTGTTCACCATGAGGTGTTCAAGTAAAACAAATTCACGCTTCGTCAGATCAACTTCCCGCCCGCCAACAAATACTTTTCGTGAAACCCTATCCAACGTAATATCCCCCACTTGCATTTTTGTCCAGGTTGTGTGGGCTCCTTTCCGGGAGATAACCCGGATCCGAGCGAGTAACTCTTCAAAGTCAAATGGCTTCTTCAGATAATCCGCTGCACCCATGTCCAAAGCCCGAACTACATTTTCAGTTCCTGAAAGCGCGGAAATGACGAGCACCGGAATATTAATGTTAAATGATCTCAGATTCGAAAGTACCTCATAACCGGTTTGCCCCGGAAGCATCAAATCCAATATAATCAAACCATAGCGATGAACAGCAGCGAGCTCCAATGCCGACGCACCGTTCTCCACACCATCGACCAGGTAGCCTTGCTGCTCAAGTCCTTTGTGCAGAAACTCATTGAGCTTTGGTTCATCCTCTACCAACAGAATTCTCATCCCTATTGATTTATAATGAATTCTCTTCCATCAATGCGTACACGAGCAGGAGTAACCAACCGAACATCTTTGCCATAAATCTCTCCAGACTTCCTTATTCTCTCATTACCGCTAACCCAGATTTTCCTTCCGGTAACAAGATACGATCTGATTTGACTTTCAGCCTGAGCAGGCATTTCAATATAGAATTCTTTTCCGACAAAGATGCTGTAGATGATGCCGATTTCTGTTCGCCGGACTTCAGAGATTTTTCCCTCGAATTCAATTGGCTGATATTCATGTTCACCATCCGGTCCGCCCCAATAGTCCTTCTCAATCAGCAATGTATCACCTCTGTGCACAATAGCATGGATGGTTGGGAGAAGATTTGATGGTTTGTATTCGCCGCCCTGGTACCAGATCGTTACGTTATCCTTATTTGCAAAACGAGCAATTTGTTCACCGTACTCGGTGGGGAAGCAAAGCCTGATCCCATTAATCACCAGACCGAGCCTTACAAAATTCTGCTTTTCGATAAATGATTTGATTCTCCCCGAGGTCTTTTTCATTGGTATATAAGAATACACCTTACGAACACCATCGATTGGAAATCGATAGCCTGGTTTCACTTCGCTATAAATACCCATGAAAGAAACCTTATTCCCAACCTGAACATGATTCATACTCTTTCGCCATTCAATACCTGCCGGAGGAATAAAGGCCACAAGGCCATTTGCGAATACAAGCGCTGATCTGAGGTCATCGATGAAAAAATCATCCTGAACAGTTTGTTCGAGAAAAACTCTCCATCGTCTGTCAGTCCGTTTGTGCCACATATGCTCGAACTGTGAAGTGAGCGCTTGCCATTGACCATCAAGGAAGATCTCCACAATAGGCTCGGGGAAACGGTACTGCCATACCCTGGTGGCGTCCTTTGCCATCCTTTTCGTATTATCGCGAAAGGTGGCATTGACCTTCACTTTCACCCTGATTTCCTGCCCTCGCTGCAGTTTTGCAACCATGGTTTCGCCATACTTCGGATCAAATCCGAATAAATTAATTCCTTCAGGCGTTTCCATTTCGATTAGTTCATATGCAAAGCCGAATCCCGGCAAAATCTGAATGAGTTTACCTGAAAACTCCACCGTTTCGTAACGAGTTTGGGCAACGGCGCACGAGGATAACAGGAGGATCGTCCATAACACTTTCATGCGATGTAAATTATTTTCAGGAAAGAAAGCACGCGTAGTTAAAAGCAACCTTAAGCTGAAATTAAGATTTCTTAAGGTGTGCATCATCACACGCAGAATTTATTGAAACAAAGAATTATTTTTAACGTTGTATCGCGTCAGTTACACACTTTAAACCCTAATTTCAATGACTAAATTAAACCGCACGTTCTGTGCAGTTGCACTCATCGCCTTCACTCTTTTATCATGTAACGACGATGACGCGTCACCGAAAGAAAACCCACTTGCATCTTATCTATTAAATGCTGGTTTCTCTCAAGTCAACTCAAATATTGACGGAGGAAATTATGAATTTGGAATATCCTTTATCCCTAAAGTATCCGGTAAAATCACCGACGTGGTTGTTAAGCTTCCGGATGATGCGACCAACCTTCGGGTGACCATATGGGATGTGGAAACAGAGGAGGTCCTTCGTACGGAAACAGTTCCATCAGTCAATGCGGACGAAGCTTTAATTTATCCAATTGATCCTTTGGCATTGACCAAAGACAAGGAGTATATGATCACCTTCAACAGCAACGACTGGTACAACCATGTGCACCCGGAAGGAGCCGACGCAACGTATCCGGTAGAGGCAGGAAATTTCCAGATCACTGGCTATGCTTATATCGGCACAACGAATCAGACGATACCTACTGCATTCCAGACCGACTATTATGCAGGCGACTTAAGTTTTCGTTTTCAGAAAAATTAAGCTCAGCTGTCACTCAAATATAAAAAGGTCGTCGTATGGCGACCTTTTTTATTTATGAGTATTGGAGTCATGGAATTTGCTGATCAAGGCCGGTGAAAACGCACACTTAATCTAACTGATAGCATTTAAAACCTTTAAAGTTTAAGATTTCCTTTGCGCCATTCTTTCAATGTAGTTTCGGCAGCCAGAGAACGAATACCAGAGCCCTTCGATATTTCCTCAAGTACGGTCATTGCCAATTGTTCCTTCACCGGTAATAGATATGTCGCTGCCCATCCTCGTACCCCGACTGAAGAATGATTTAACAAGTTCTCCAAATGGTTAACGCTATCCTGCTCTTTAAGAAAAGAGATTGCTTCGATGATTTTATCATGATTTCTGTTGGCAGCCTTATAGTCACCCTGATCTATCGCCTCTGAGTGCTTGATCGCAGATTCTTCAAAAGAAGTAAGCGCCTCCGATACATCTTTAATTTTTTTCATGGTGCCCAGCTAAATTTTTCCAATGTTCGACAAAAACAAAAAAGCCTTTCTCAGTCAAATGAAAAAGGCTTATCGTTTTCGTCGGATTGGCCGGTAAAATTTCGAACCATCTTCTCGACGACTTAAAGCTTATTCAAAGATTATCAGGCATTTGCAAACCAAGATAAAATCAGGCCGCGGCCAGGCTAGGGCCTTAGCGCTTGCTCATGACCTTTTTTCTGACCGCGGTCCTCTCATTACGCATTTTCTTAATCGCCCGTCTCAGAAACGCATTCATAGCCCATCCCCCCTCCGCGTAGTATTCGCCAATGACGCTGTAGAATTTCACCTTAATCCTTTTGCCGTCTCTGTACGAGCCAACATCCTCAAGTTGCAAACTGACCGCAAGTTTTTTCCCCAGCTGCCCTATTTGCGTCCTTAATACCCCGAGTTTACGCTCAAGCTCGAGGGACGTGATCATACACCCAGGACTGTCATAGATTGCATCAAGAATCCGACGGTCCTTATCAGAAAGGGTCCGAATTGCTTCAACAGCATCGTCAATATGTACCTCGTCTAAATCCATATCTATCTCTGATCTATTTTTTCAACCTTGCTAACTTGAGCAATTTCTTATGGAATTTACTTTTTGTTATCTCTAAAAAGCCCAATCCAAAATTGCCGCAATGGTGCTTGAATTCATCAAAGCCGGCTTCGTTGTTCAAAATCTCATAAAGTTACAAAAGCTCAAGTCGTTCACCGTCAGTCAAAAAAAGGAATTTAACCAATTTTAGGAGAACTAAAGAACTTCAGTACGGAATCGAATCGCATTGAATTATGGCAAAGAAAGCAAAGCCTCAGAAGCGAATCGCTGCAATTGGTTATGTGTTATAAGCTCTCACTCATCCTAGAAATTCAACAGGAACCTCGCAGCTACCGGTTTCCGGAATTGACTCGCACCCTGTAGTCAAACAGGAACATGAAAGCATCATTGAGAAGTATTGGCTTTCAAAAGAATAAATCCGATTTTTAGGATGACCTGACCGAATCAAACACCCGATATGTACGACACCACAAAATTAGTTGTATACGTAGACACCATATACTCGGCGAAGCAACTCGATCGAATTGAGGCCACCTACATCGACACCCTCGAAAAGACTAATGAGCAATTGGCACTTTGGTCGAATCCCTACGGAATATTCATTGCTGTCCTGGGAGTCCTTTTTGCCATACTTGCGATCGGATTTGCAGTGGTTCTTTTCAGACAAAGCCGCGACTATAAAGAACAAGTCAATAAACTCGTAGAGGACTACTTAGTTAGCTCGTCAGAAAAAATAAACCAAATCATCAAGGAATTGAATGATTTAAAAGATGAGCAAGTCAAAGAACTAGCTAATCAGCTCAAGAACGCAACAGACGAGACGCTCAAAGAAGCTTTGAGTCAAACAATGAAACTGAAGAAGGAATCGCTGATTCCAACTTACAACTTAGGCAGTTTCCTGGACAAAAGAAGAAAGAGAAGAAAAACTGGTGTTTTGCGTGACCTTCAAGAGCAAGCCTTAAAGAACATGTACGGTGGGACAAACAGCCCTGGAAGCAGCACCTAAAACGACTTTAGGCCAACGCCATTTCGAGCCTTCTTTTCGCTTTCTCCCAGTCCGGCATCATCTGTTGCTGAAGCATATAGAAACGTCTCGTGTGGTTATGATGCACGAGATGACATAGCTCATGGATGACGACATAATCAATACACGCTTTTGGCGCCTTGATTAATTCAGGGTTAAGGGCAATAAGTCCGGTATCTGTACAGCTGCCCCACCGATTTCGCATCTTCCGGATACGCAGAACGGGCTGCACAATCTTGTACTCTGCAAAAAGTGAAATGTGCTTTTGAAGTACATCCGAAAAATATTCTTCAGCTCTATTCCGGAACCAACGCTGAAGAACTTCCTTCACAGCGTTGCGGGGAGAAGAAACGACGATTCGCCCCTTGATGAGTTTAACCCCACTATCTTTTGTATTCACTATTTTAAGCCGATACTGCCTCCCGAGATACAGATGTGTTTCTCCATCAACATATTTTCTCGGGGTTGTCCGGGGGTGATACGACAGAAACTCGTTCAACTGCTTCTGTATCCAGGGTGCCTTCTCCTTAACCTTAGCGTACACCCTATCAATGTCAGCGCCGTTTGGTGCGATAACTTGCACTATACAGTCCGGGTGTACTTTAATACCCAGCGTTTTGCGATTGGAAAATGCGAGCTCAAAACTGATTCTTCGGGAACCGAAGTTAACATGATATGACTTCTCCTCAGGCATACTTCACCTTAGCAACTTTCACCAACGCATCTATCAATTGATCTACAACGCCCAAATCCAACGCCACGCTTTGTTTGCTCTGGAGGTCAAAAAGATAATCATCAATCTCAATCCTGATCCTGCCTTCAATATCAGATTTGTTCTGCCAGTCGATAATCGGAACGCCTGCCTCAAGAACAGTCGCCTGTATAATACGGTCAAGTGCCTGCGCCGTCGTGGCGCGTATATCTTCGGCAAAATTAACATCCGCAAGAAACTCTGTTATAAGATTGTAGAATGCAATGGCATTATCGTTCGCCCGCAACGCTGCAGGAACATTGTCTTTCTGCCCAGTCAAAAAAGCCTCCTCGTATTCACGTGCCTTCTTCAAATACTCGGCCTCTGTGATACGGTGCAAGTGATAGCTCTCTATGGTGTCGCGAATCAGCCTCGACAATTTGGTGTAAAACACTGGGTCTTCATCCATTTTTACATTGATTGCCTTGATGGTCCGGCTGGCTATGTGATCCGCTTTTGCCGATTTACTGCTTAACTTTTCTACTTCTTGTTCACGCTGCTCCTTGTTGAAGATGTTGACAAGTTCGGTAACTTTTAACATTTCTCCTTCCGTCGTGATGTGCTTGTCAATCAGCTTCTGCACCTGCGGCTCATACTCTTTGAATTCCAAATCGTCAAAATATCTGCGCTTCACAGAAACCCTGAGTGAGAGAAAAAACTTCGCATCGTCTTTGTACTTATTGATTTGCTTCTCAGGTGTTGAATTCAGAAACTCGATGCTGGAGAGCGCAAGTTTCAAGAGTCTTGCAAACACAGATGTCTTTTCATAGAATGTATGCCGCAGAGACTCATCTTGCAGCAATTCTTCATAAGCAGGTTCGTCATACTTGTTCTTAATGGTCTTGAAGATATCCCACAACTCGGAATGGGCTTGGGGTAATTTTTCAATCTCCGTTGAAATTTTGGCAAAAGTACCTTCAACGTCCTGGGCCTCGTAGCTGTTCTCTCCGGAATAAACCTTGAGTGCCATATCGAGATTTTCCAGATTTCCGAAATAGTCAATAATCAATCCGTACTCCTTTCCAGGCGCAAGCCGATTGACCCGGGCGATGGCTTGAAGTAACGTGTGTTCCTTGAGTTGTCGTGTCAGATACAGAACATAATTGTTGGGTGCATCAAATCCGGTTAGCAACTTATCGACGACGATAATGATTTCCGGATGATCTTGTTTCTTGAACGAATTGATCAGGGATTTTTCATACGTATCTGCCTTTCCATATTTATCCATCATTGATTTCCAGAACTTCAGTACGACATCGTCGCTTTCCTCGAAAGCATCTTCCTGATTCTCGCGAACGTCTGGCGGTGAAATGAGGACTTCACAGGAAACCTTACCAATTTCTTTCAAGTACTCGCGATACCGGATCGCACTGGTCTTACTCGGCGCTACCAGTTGACCCTTGGCCTTCACCGTCCCGAAGGTTATCCCCTGAACGTGTTGTTCAAAATGCTCGGAAATATCCCAGGCACGTGCATAAATCACCTGATCTGCCCTGTTTAGTTGACTCATCGAACTAAACTTCCTCTTCAGAGCAGCCTTTCCATAATCTGTTAACGGTTCAGAGACTTTTTCAAAATAAGTATCCAGCGGCTTCTCATTGACCTCAATCTGGTTGTGCCTCCCTTCGTAGAGCAATGGTACTACTGCTCCATCTGCTACAGCGTCGGTGATGGAGTACACGTCGATCATTCCGCCAAACTTTTCTGCGGTACTTCGTTCTCGTTTCATCAAGGGTGTACCCGTGAAGGCGATGAAGCAGGCATTAGGAAAAACCTTTTGCATGGTTGTGTTGAAAGAACCATACTGACTACGATGACCTTCATCGACGAGCACGAATATCTCGGACGACGTAAAAGGCTTGACAGAAGACTTTACTGCAGCTTCAAACTTGTGAATCAAAGTGGTGATGACGGCATCACCTGAATCGGTTAATAGCTTCAGCAACGATTTATCGCCATCAAGTCGCTCAAGTTCTTCCTCCGTCAGAACCTCCCCTCGAAGCTTTTTAACAATTTCTTTCGAAGAACCTTTTTCAGCATTTTCAACCGGGATATGGCATTTCTTAAATGTTTCTGTAATCTGATCATCCAAGTCAATACGGTCAGTAACCAGTACAATCTTGGGGTTTTTGATACCCGGGTGAGTCGCGATCAGTTGTGCAAGCATCACCATGGTCAGCGACTTGCCACTACCCTGCGTATGCCAGATGACGCCTCCTTCGCGCTTGCCCGCCGGAGTAACTTTACTAATTCTGCTCAGTGTATTTTTCACTGCAAAAAATTGCTGGTATCGCGTTACTTTCTTGATGCCATCATCAAAAAGCAAGAAGTTGAAGATGACATCCAGCAGACGCTCGGGATTGCACAGGCTAAAAAGAAGTTTGTCCTGGGTGGTTACGGCCTGGGTCTCCTGCTCAAGTTCATTAAAGTATTGCCAAACACTTTTATATCGCTCCTGAAACAGAATCGTGCGCTCATTCTGGGCTAGGGGTCTGTTTTTTACTTCAGACAGCCGTTCAAGCCAAGCCGCCTCCTCTGCTTTGGTGTGAAACAATTCTTTCCAGCTACTCCAGAATTCCTTTTCCGTTGCCGTGGTCGCGTAGCGTGCCTCGTTCGTGGTCAGCGCCAGCACAAGGTTCGAGTACTGGTACAGCGACCGGATTCCGTCTTCCTGTTGATTGCGGAGGTTCTGCTCTATTGCTTTATCAATCGGTTCTTTAATCTTCGGGCTCTTGCATTCAATAACCACCATCGGAATACCATTGATGAACAACACCAAATCGGGTCGGTAATGACTGTCAGGCGCACCCTCACCTCTGCCAGAACGTAAAACACTAAACTCTTCTGTGACGTGGTAGATATTGTTCTCGGGATGTTTCCAATCGACATAATGAAACGAAAAGCTCTTCTTATCACCTAGAACTGACTGCTCAAAGCTCTTACCGAGCGTTATCAGCTCATAAAAAACTTTATTTGCGGTAAGAAACCCATCCTGAACAGGAAGGTCGCGAAGTGCCAACACGGCACTGTTGATATTCGCCTCAGAAAATGCAAACTCCTTCTGCTTATACTCGATCTTGTTAAATGACGACAACTGATTCTTGAGAATTGTCTCCAGCAATACATTGGAAGACCTGCCGCCACGAGCTTCGAGTGCTTGCTCGGGAGACAAATATTTCCAGCCCATGTTCATGAGCAACTTCAGTGCTGGAAGCTGGGAGATGTGGTCTTCTTTGAAGGAGGGAGTGTTCATTACCGCTATATTCGTGACAGAATGGTTTCAAGAGACTCCGCCTCACCCTCGACCAATGGGATGAGGTCATCCATAGAGCTATCATACAAGTAAAGCTTACTATTTCTCACGTCAAGTACAGCATACTCATGATTGCCGGAGGAGATCGTATTCTTCATCAATGCTAGAATGCTCGCAAGACGATCTTTTGATGGCTTTTCTGACTTCAAGTAAAGTTTGATCAGATACTTCCGGCCACCCCACTCAAGACCTACTTCAGGATTGATAGGGACATTAATTGTATTGTGTGTCCAGTTCTTTCGAATAGGTTTAAACCATTTGATATCCTTTTTCCCAAGAAAAGCTTTGTAACCAGTGATCATCCGGTTGTAGTTCTCTACTTTGTTCGGGGGTAAAGGTCCAACCGTTTTTGCCAAGTCACTTTTTGGTAAATTCCCTTGGTGCATTTCCTGAACGGCTTCACGAAACCGTTTGTAATAATCTGTGGCTGGACTATACTCTTCAAATTGCTGTTCCTTAATGTTCCGGGCGCAAGTCAGCTTGGGGCTTCCGGACTTCAATACAAAATCAAGAAAGGATGTCATAGGAATTTCCATAGGGTCTATATCAAATTTTAACTCTTAGTTCACCGGTTAACAATTTTTGCATCAAGCCCTTCTTTTGGTCTTTAAGTATTCTGAGTTTATCCTGGTAGTGGCTTAACTCCAGGTGTCCTGCGTCAAGCAGCTCTGCCATTTGCTTCTGTTCTTCCTTCTTGGGATATGGCAATTTCAAATTGAAAAAATCCATCTTATTAACATTGAGAAGTCCATCTCCGCGCGCACCTGATGTTATTATCTGTTTTAATTGATGATCAAGCCCATGATGGAAAAACCAGTGACGGTAGAATCTAGAATGTACTTTCTGTGTCGGACGGAAGCAGATATATACAAATGGTACCAACGCAGACCCTTCATCCAATTGGTATACACAACCCATCGGGTATGTTTTTGAATTACCTTTGTTATAGGCAAAATCACCCTCGTTCAAAAGCGTGTATTTCCCTAAACTTTCTCCTGCAATTACGCGGTCAAACTTATCTTCTTGGGATATCAAACCTAGCGTAGACGAAATCGTCATAACTTGGTGATGCACCCCACCGTCGTTCGATTCTTTTATCTCTTCAAAAACATCCCGAACTTTTACTGATTTCCACTCTCCCTCAAACCCCTTCAACCGTTTCTTACCGGTTAGCAACTGTTGAGCAAGACCTTTGTTACGAAGCTTTATTTGATCGATGAGTTTCTGGGTTTTGTCAATGGCTTTGTCCCAAAGAAACAAAACAGATGCAATCAATTGTTGTTCCTGCAACGACGGAGCGGGAACTGGAATCTTAGAACAGACCTCCTTGTTTAACTTCGGTTGAGCGGTGCCAGTATTATATTTTTCATATGAAATACTTTCTAGATAATTTACCAGGAAGCCAATGTCAAAGTTAGCCTTTGGTTTTAGTACCTGAGCATGGTTGTTAACCCAACACTTTCCGGAAACTATAAATGCCAAGGGTGTACTTCTATTCACAATGTTCGCCCCATCTTCCCCAAGTAGAATCAGATTATCATTAAATATATAGTCATTCACATAGTCGATGATGCCAGAAGCCCCATAATAAGGGTAAATCCCACGCATTTTTGCGCGATCGGCATCTTTAATCGGCCTGCGTTTTCCGTCGAGAAATTCAACAGCATCCTCAAGACAAAGAAGTCTCCAGTCTGCCGGGATGAATTTTCTCGATGTTTTCTTGGGTTTGTTATCTTTCGGTTTTACTACTAACATTTCCATCTTTTTTATCCACGGAGTTAATTTTCGTTATCTGGCGATCAAGATGTATTCGCGAAGGGTCTTAGTCGCCCAGATACGAAACTGTGTTGCCTGATAACTATTTACACGATAACCGACAGCAATAACTGCGTCCAGATTATAAAATTCCACCTCCCGGCTTACTTCACGTCCGCCTTCTTTTTGAACTATCCGGAATTTCCGGATAGTTGCCCCTGGCTCTAATTCGCCCGTTTCGAAGATGTTTTTGAGGTGCTCGTTAATGGTGCGGACATCTTTATCAAATAGCTCTGCCATCCGCCTTTGTGAAAGCCAGAATGTTTCTTCCTCAAAGTACACCTCCACACGGATGTGGCCGGTAGGGTCGGTGTATAGTATAATCTCAGACTCGCTCATGATCAGAATCCCAATTCTTTTAAGTAGGCATCCATTTGCTTCTCTACCTCAACAAGTTCGCTCTTCAGCCTCTTGATTTCGGCTTGCGTTGCAGGGATATCGACCGGAGCTTCTTCTTCAAAAGTGTCCACGTACCTCGGAATAGTTTTTCTTCTTTTTCTTCTTTCTCTTTCTCTTACTCATCGGAGGTTCACGATTTAAATCAATCGCATACGCCCCTGGCTCAAAGCTCCCCGTATCCTAGGAACCTTTTTAGGACAGCTTTTTGCTGGCCTACTCCAGGCTTATATGTCTCGATTTTTCATCGCCCCAATGGTGACGGAAAGGTATGTCGGCGCCTTCAATATCTCACAAATTACAGCCTCCCCGGGAGTCAATAGGCCTTTAGGGGGCCGATAACACCCTCAATGTCAACTATCCTCTTGTATTTTTAACTTGATTCCGACTCTAATCCGACTTACGGGCAACGTGGAGTCGTTGAGAAGACTTTGCACTTTTCCAAGATGGGTGAGCGATTGGCTAAACGCGTCGTTGCTGCGCTGCTACTATTATCAACCCTATTGCGAGGCGTCCGGTTATCTTATTAATCACAAGAAGACTTACTGATTGATCGATGCTCACAGGCTTCTTCTGGGCAAGGTAATATGGTAATATGAACGAAAGGCAAGCGAACTTGGGTGCAATACCGAACCGTGAAGGCTTAAAGACCCATGGAATACTTGTGCCTTGATATCAAGTATGTTTGGGTTCACGGAGAACGGCGCTGGTATTATCTGCTTTCCATTATGGACATCTATAGCAGAAAGATTATTGACTACATCTTTCAACAGAGTATTAGAAAGATGGACGTCATCAACATGTCCGATGGCTGAACTACGTCTACAAGTTCAAGGGAGTGATTATTCGAAACGATAATGGTTCGCAGTTCCTTGCTCATGATGTTCGCTCATACCTTAAGCAATTGGAAGCGCGTCAGGAATTTACGCACGTGGCTGTAGGGATTGCGACCTGTTAAATGCCCACTATTGGCAATTCTGTCTCTAAAATTCCTCGAGTAGCATCAACGTGGTCATGCTGACGCAACATTTCAGTAAATTGAGCACTATTTGTAAAATATCTATATCTTGGCCACGTGCCTATTAACCACTTCCAGCCAACTTCCCAAGGCGAAGGCCCACCTTGCTGAGCAACTTGCTATTGTAATTCTATTATTTGTTTACCGCCCTGTTTTAGTACATCGAGCGTGAGATAAGGAGTCATCGGTAGGACAAAAAAGAATTTGCTGGCGTCTTTTTCCTTGCGCTCAATCATCTTCATCAATTTGTCGTAAGGCGATTCAATTCTATTAGTGTTCGAATGCATGATCAAAGGCTTGTAGTATGGGTTGTAGGTGCCATACCATTTTTCTAGAATCCACTTACCGTTTAATTCCTTTCTGAATAATTCGCCCATAACAGCCCCAAGCGCTAAAATGTCCATGCGTTCTTTGTTTTTTATTTTCAATACATTCGAATAATACTCCTGCATATTATTTTTGTCCATAGAAGGATAATCCAGTTTTAACCTGTTATTCAGATACTCATGGTACTCATTAATATTTTCATGAATTTTTCGCTGCCCCTTCTGATCGTACTCATAAATCTCTTTGCTATCATTTTCAACGGGGAAGCTATCTTTCTGCAAACATTCCTGAAAACACCCCTCATTGGCAAACAATAGGCACTTAGACCTTGAACCTAATGGATTGGGCAATAGAATAATTTCCCCGGTAGAAATTCTGTAAACGGCTGCATTGTTAGTTGGCAATTGTTCTTCATAATCACTAAACTTCTTTCCATTTAAAGCAAGGTACTCCTCCACGTAAGATAATGATTTAATAGCAACGCAATCCATTTTAAAAGTGGTCAAATTAAGAAATAGTGTGAATATTAAAGGTTTCATTTAAATCTAAATTGATAAACTCCATTTGATATCTTATACTCGGCTATAGCTTGATAAACATTCACCCGGCCTGCAGCATGATTAAAAATAGTCCGAGATATCCGGACGTCAGCAGTTGTGATAATATAGAGCCCCGGGGTAAAGCCGGGGTATTGATTTCGCACTCCTGCCGTGTGCTCGTAAAGGTTGTCAATATGTCCCTTAATTTGACCTTCATTTGAAGATGCATACAGATTACCATACATAGCCTTAACCTCGTACCAAGTTCCTTGTGCGATCGTTATTCTGCGCGGGAACGAGGGCATAGAGCTTCCATTAGGTGCGGTTTCATGGTAATAGGCATCTGCGGTAAAATCAGGCTTAGTATTCCGATCCGATAGCGAAAAAAGTTGATTCCCATTTCTTCTGAAGTGGGCTGCAACGCCTGCAGGACCTACGGCACCTTCAAAAATATCTTCAAATAGATTTCCTAGTTGATTACTTGTGCAGTTAGTACAATAGCCAATACTTTCCGCATAGGCCTCTAGATCACTCTTGTACAGTGGAGACCACCCTTGCTGCGCACCCTCCTCTTCGGCATTTTCATCCTCCTGACGTTCCGACTTCTCCTCACCCTCTCCGCTTCCGACCCCTATCGAAACCGGTCCCTCATACCGTTGCTGTATTTTCTTCATCGTCTGGCGCATCTGATGGTTTATAAACCAAGCGCGAGCAGCGGCACCCTTATACTCCACAACTTCCATTCCATCGGGATCAATGTACCTAACTGGATTATCCACGGCGTAGTTATAGGGGCTCCACCTCCGATATTTCTCAGCAAGCGGATCAATCGCACCCCACCTCCCGATCTCCGGCATGTACATTCGTGCTCCAAAATCAAGCCAATCCATACCCAACTCAGCTTGCTGTTCCTTCCCGTTGAATTTAAATTTCTGGTCCAGAGAACCCTCTCGGGTCCCATCATTGAAGGTCAGACCATAGGGATAATAGTCGTTTACTGCCACAATCGGCGACGGAGTAACGCACAGGGAAACATCGTCGTAATACACGTCCACATACGTTGGATGTTCGTTGCTTAGAAACACATAGGCATAACCTGCTTCTGGCGCCTTTGCAGAAATTGATAACAAGTCGTGTGGTTGCTTAATTGTTCCACTGGTCTGCGCTCCGGTGTTCGACATCTGATCCCACGCGGCATCAATCAAGTTGTAGTTCTTGTCAAAGAAAAGAATAGTGACGAAAGCCTTTGGCGCACTTCCGTCGTCGCCCTGGTGCGTTCCGTTAGGTACAGAACTCGCAAAACTATTTAATCCTTGGTATATCTTCCCTTGTTCACCAATAGAGCCGGAAGAAACTCCGAAGGCAGCCGCCAGTGAAGTAATTAAAGCAGTGGGATTTCCGGTAGAACTGAGGTTCATGTACTTGCCGTAGGCAGATATTGAAACCTGGTCACCGGGCATTACAGGTATTGATTTGGCAAGCCCGACTCTCCCGTTCACCCCCCCATTCAACCACTGAACTCTCTGATATACTGTACCGGCATCGGTGTGGTCCACCAAATCGAAATTTGTTGCACTATAGTTCTGAAAGGTCTGGCTTTCCGTTGACTGGCTCGCTGTTTCAAAATTTGCGTTAAGGCACACTTGCTGCTGTACTTTCGTTGTGAACGTCACATGAACACTTCCTAAGTGATCTTTCAAGAAGTACTGATACTCCCAATTTGTTCCATCAGGCAAAATCCTACCATCAGCAAACGAAACCATTTGCAGATTGTTATTCTCAAATATAAGTTCTCCGAAATAGTCTGTGACTTTAGAGCCTGCTACTTTCTGAAGCTTCCTTCCTGCTGCATCATACGCATATGTCAAAGTTCCTGCGCCCGACTGCACCTGAGAGACGAGATTAAGGTGGTTATAGGCAACACTAGACAACGACTTATTTTTATCAGAAACCATGTTGCCGTTATCATCGTATGAAAAGTCGTCGATGCCCACATTGCCGTTTTTAAAACCAAGTGTTGGGTCTGCGGAATCGTGAACATACACCAGTCGATTACCTAAGTAGCCGAAATTTAGTGAGTCAATTGTGCTTACGAAACCATTTCGCTTTAGCTTTGTAATGTTACCGTTTCGGTCGTAAGCTTGACCTTCATCAAACCTGCCATTATTTCTAACCCACCCAGCGCTATAATCATAGTGTTCGCCAATTAGAAGTCGATTGAGTTTGTCGTACGAGTAATTATACGCCTGTTTGCGCACTGTCCCACCATTTCCCTTGCTCCATTGAAGACTTGAAATGTTACCATTGAAATTCGCTATTCCTCCCAAGAATGCCTGACCGTAAGTCAGCTCCAACCCAAAATAATCGAACAAATCATCTCCTTGTTCCATCGTTCCAACGTCAGCATTATTTATTCTCGTAAGCCAGCCCCTGACGTTATATCGAAAGTCGACTGATTGAGCGAAGCTCGTGCCATTGGAAGAATGTAGTTTCTTGTCAACCAACTGTCCAATCGCATTGTACTCATTTTGGGCAACAGTTATAGCGGACGAGCCATTTATTGAATGCTTTGTCCAAATTAGTCTTCCGGCATGGTCATATTTGTTGCTCTCATTCACAGTCACTTGCGTCGGAGCCATAGAAGTCAAAGAATATTTTCTTCGGCTAACAAGAATTTTGCCTACGAAATCTACAACATTCGAAGTCACGAGCCGACCTTTAATATGATCGGTAATCACCTGTATCGGCCTATACTTTTCATCAAAATAAGAAACAGTCCGAAGCCAAGAGCCAGAAGATAAGTCCTTCACCATTGTAGCTACTGGCAGAGCCTGCGTTTTTAAGGATGCCACGGGCTGTTGAACCTGCGAAGTCACAGGATCGGTAAGCCCCTCATTCACATATCCGTACGCAGCGGGTGTATTGTAGGAATCATTTGAGTCATAATATTGGACAGATAAATAATTCGATACGTTTCCCTCCTGAGGGAACGAACGGTTTGAATATCCCTGTATGACGCCAGATGAACCCTGATAGATCTCAAACCAGCCTTGCCCAGATGAAAGACTCGAATAAAAGTTGTTAACCAGATTCTGAATAGAAGCACGCGTACCGGCACTGTTATACTTTCCAGTAAGAACAGGCCGATTCAACTCGTCGTACTTGGTAAACAGCCACTCGCTTCTTTTTCGTTGTTCACCGTCCTGAGTCAACACCAGTCTATCTCGGTTGTCGTAAATGAAGTACTGAGGCTTTGCGCCCGGAACTCGTTTCTCGACTAGTCTTCTCCTAAAATCATAGACGTACTTAAAAGCGTATTGTTCAAGTTCTGTCTCCGATGGAATATAGGTTGAGTTTTGTTGCACTCGAAACGAAAGTTCCGGCTGCAGCACATAGGTAAGTGCGCCGAACAAATCATAAATGTAATATGTATCATTCCAGTTACTCCGATCATAAGAACTGCTCGCACCTGTCAATCTTCTAATCAATACTGTTAATCCTTCCCGGTTCTTGTATGTCCGGGTGATGTTTCCGTCTTCATCTTTGACTTGATTCACAGTCAACGCTCCTGAAGGATAGAAACCATTATTATAAGACGACAATCGGCTTAAGTTCCCGAGCGAGTCGACGTTCCAGATGACAACTTGCTCAGAGGAGAAATCATTTAGAAGTTCGCGGACTTCTCCAAATTTGTTATTGTTGAACCAAATTGCTCCCGGACCGAACACTTTCTCAACGCGCCCCAGTGGCGAATTCTCGAATGTTGTTTCACTAAACGGGCGAAGGTCGTCTGCAACCTTATCCGTACTGTTGTTATAAAAATCAGCCGCCGCACCAATAAATGCTCCATTTGCGTCGGTAACCACCCCTTTATACCTGCCGTCGTCGAACTTGACAAAGGGCAAGTATTTCCTTAACTCTCTTCCATAAGGATCATATTGGACTGGAACAACCAGGTCTTGTTTATCGGGAGAACCTTGGGTCTGGACCGTCTGTATCACTCGACCTAGTCCATCAAAATATTGTACTTGTTGAAGATTTGCTTCTGATGACAGTGCATCGACTTGAGCAATAGTCTTAACATTCGACACCTGGACATTATTCACAATGACGTAATTCAGCAATTGAGATGTCAGCGCCTTTTGAACTTTAATATTATTACTGGCAGCAGAAGGAGAAGAGTTCTTAGTGACTTCAACCCAGTAGGTGCCCTCAATGTCAACATCCAGGGACGGAACACTGGTCGAGCCGATCGAAATACCGTCCCTAAACCACTGGTATGGGGCAGAATACGAAAAATTATTTACCGAAAGTGTGACCTTCCTTCCCATCGAAATGAGAGCATTATTAGAGGCTGTAAGCACCGGGACTGGATACACATTTGCGGTCACTGCTCTTCGACTGGAACTGGCGCATTGGTCATTTGCTGCAGCCACATAGAATGTCTGTGACTGGCTGACGGTGGGACTGTAAGCAGGTGAAACAGTCGTAGTCAGTCGAGTACCTCCTGAAGGAGCGTCGTACCACCAATACGCGGAGGCTCCAGAAACAGAAGAAACGGATAACGGTACTGTCACTGCAACATTGCTAATTCGATGCCCGTCCGTTCCTGAGGATGGTGAAGCCGGCGGTGTACTAATAATTGGAACTGAGCCGACGGCCTGCAACGCGTCACTCCACGTTCCAGCCGTGCCCCACCTTGCTCTGAGCCATAGATTAGCCGTGCTCGTCCGATTAATAATGGCTGAGAAGCCAAGGGCAGTACTCGTTCCGGTTGACGTTGTCTGCCAATACCAGTTTACACCCGAAGGCGGTTGGTTTGTGATAGTCACGTCTGTCGACCCGCAATACTTAACCATTGTTATGGTTGCATTTGGAGTTGGAACTTTGATAGACACGGATAGAGAACCTCTCTGAATATAGGATTGGTCAACCACCGTAAGCATCGTGCTTGCTATAGGGGTGTGCCATTGGATCGAAGCGTAGTAGGTTGCTCCGACGCTCCACTTGCTAAGCACAGTGCCATAGGTTGTCAACCAATTCACTTGCATGTAAAGCGTTCCGTTATAGAACGAGTAGGTCTGTGTACTGCCCACTGCAGGAGACTGTGGGCCTGTTACGCTCTGGGCAAGAACTGTAGTGCTTAGAGAAATAAGTACCAGGAATACGATTAAAATCCTCTTCATACTGAACTTCATTTTTTCTGAACGGAAGAGACCAAAAACTTGAACGGCATCGTATTCTGACCACTATCCATAAATTTGCTGTAGACTGCTATTTCATTTCCTACTTTTCGGAACTCCAACGTCCCAATCAATTTGTCGTGCTTAACTGTGTACGATGCTACGCCATCAGATGAAAGAACTTCCCAGTCGCCCTCAACCGATACAACCTTTAAATCCACAACATATTCTCCACCCTGCTGTATCCACAAAACCCTCTTATCCCCGAAAGTCTGGAAATCACAAGAATATGCAGAGACAGAGTCGGTATTCATATCCCGAAGACTACCAACTTTCCATGTTAATGTATCCTGCCTGATTTGCCCGAAGGCGCCAAGCTTTGTCCCAACCATAAGGACAGCGATTATTAAAAGCATTTTCATCATTTGTTCTTATAGTTGTATTGCATTGTCTTCAACAAGTCCTCTTTATCATCGAGTACGGCTTGTAGCCTTCCAGCCTCGTCATACCGGTACATTGTCCTGATGTGATTGAAGTCGGATTGAGTGTAGATACCGTAGCCAGGAAGGAATGAAAACGTCTTCATTTTTGAGTTCACTGGATGCATCCTAACCTCATCAATGACTTCGTTAGATTGTCCAATAGTAATTAATCCGCCGGCTTGTACCGTTGTGGTCACTAAACTCCAGACTCGAGGAAGCGTATTTAGTGATTTCCAATAAGAGACAAGATAATTGCCCGGCTGCGAGGGCGATACAAATTGAAACGTTCCAACCCAAACACGCTGTCCTGTTCTCGCTGCTGCATCGACTATGCCATTTTCCTCAAATGATGTATGAAATATGTTTTTATAAGTGTTACTATAGTTGTGATTTACTTCCACCCTTATACCATAGAAATTAGGAACTAAAGTAAAGGTAGCCGAGTAATGCCACCGATATTCTCCAGCAGGTAGGTTAAGACTATAACTAAACGATCCATACGATTTAGCCCTTGCAAACCATACCGTGCCAGAGGCGTCCTTCAACTGGATCGAAACATTAGGAGGAGTTGGCCCACCAACTCCAAGCATGGTAATGGCACCAGTGCCAGCAATCACCTGCTTTTCACCGAGAAAAAAAGCATTTCCGAGCGGCAGCTGCCCGCCCGTTGAAGACGATATGTTGACAAGTTCAGATACGTTTGATGAAATGACCGACGCACCCATAGTGGCGTTAACTGCCTCGGCAATCGCGAGCCGGCCACCGTACCCAAATATGTAACTTGTTGGAACTCCATCTTTGCCGATAACGGTTTCAGGGTTTCCAACCTCATTATAGGAGCCAAAGCTGACCTCCACTTCCTCAGGACCGGAGCCAATCTTACGAAGGATAGACGAAGGTTTAAAAACAGAATTTCCATATTTCGAAAAAACGAATCTGACTTTTTCGAGCTGAGCTCCGCCTTTACTAGTTGTTATCTCAACTGGATTCGTTAAGATATTCTTAGACACCATCTCTGCATGAACAGAGCCAGGAAAATCCGTCACATACCTGAACTGCGATGAAATCTGCTTTCCTTCACTATTTAGAGAAGATTCGGCTGTAACCTGCTGATGTTGAAAATCATTGTATTCATAACTCGTCGACTGCTCAACAAACAGCAGAGGATTATTTTGGTCATAGATCGTCTCGGTTGTTGACACAAGCTTTGCATCACCGATATTAATCCCATAGAAACCGAAGGTGTAATGTTCAGAACCATTAAACGAACAGTTGGTATAAACTGAGCTAATATCCTCATTAAAATAGGACGGTGTCTTGTAGTCTTGAATTTTGCTCTTTCTTGCTTGAAAGCCGGCACTTAAGATAACACTGTCGCCAAACGCTTTATACTGGTTCGTCGTTCGTTTTACCAGTTGATACCCAGTACCCGTATTTTTGAAAACAGAAATACCATTTAGCAGTCCCCGTTCATACTTATAACTTCTAACCAGCGGCTTACCTTGTACAACAGGTGTTACCATTTGATCAGCACGATCGCTGAAAGTGTAAACCGTCTTTCCAATGTTATTGGCTTCAGTTCCTTCATATTCCGTAACTTGACTATACATTACAGGAACACCGTCGAAAGGCTCGACAGAAACACTTGGGTAGGAAAAAAAGAACCTTTCACGTTTTGAAGCGACTAGGGTTGGGCAAAAGTCGGGGCGATCAGGGTTGAATTCGCGCCAGATTTCGTGAGTCAACGCATCTTGAAAAAAGTAGTTAGAAATAACGAAATTTTTTCTACCATAACCATTTTCTCCATCTCCATACTTGAAAGTCTTTACATTCGGAGATTGCGATATAGCATCGTAATTTTTCAGTTGCCGAACTCGAAGACCGCCGGCGTATTTCGTCTCACCATTCTCAAGAAAAGAGTTTCCTTCAAACTCAAATTCAGTCCACCCGCCCGTAGGGTAAACAATCTTTTTCAAAACGTATGCTCTCGCATAGCTGGGAACTGATTCCCATGCATATGCCTCGCCCGAACCGAAGAAAATTGTTGTAGGTGTGCTTCCTTGAGCAGGGATAAAATCAATCGAAGTACGAGGAATCAAACTCGAGTTATCTTTCCCATTGTAATACCCCCAAAAATCTTTGCTCCGGGAAGTGTATTCAGGAAGATGTATATCCTGAACATATTCGAAACGATACCTCTGAATCAGCTGACCAGAAGAAGACAAGACACTTATCGAATCCAACCTCAGGCGCTTAACATTTGCTATCGAATTAAAAAAGTAACTATGATGCAACTCAACTGTCTTAATTAAGATAGGATTCTGCGAATCGGGATTAAAACTAAAAACCCGTACTCTGTCGAGTTTCTTCTGCCCAATAAACCCGTCTTCACGGTCGTTCACGTTACTTTCAAAAACTACTTTTCCGAGCGGGTATCGTATCTCCGACAACAATTTCTCGGTTGAAAAAACCCCCTTTAGACTTGAAGACTGTATACCTTGATCCGGAGAAAAAAATGTCTCCGACATGTTATAAACTTGATCACTAACCACTAGATTATCGACCAGCTCCACTCTTGTTTGACCAGAGCGAGTTTGATAAAAGAATTTCACGGAATCCGCGAGAGTTGAGCTTACGATTGAAGAAGGTAACCATGCAGTTTTTACACCACGATCGGTGTCGTCAGTTTCGCTAGCATCTAGATTAAAAGTAGTCCCATTGTCGTTAACAATTTGAAAATCTAATACTCCAACTCTACTGATTTTAGTAGCTGAATAAGGCATCTGTACAATTCTATTACCCTTATTTCGATCGAAGAAAAACTGACCAGATAACCCCGCAACATTGAACGAGAAGATATCTGGATCTCCATCCTTAATGCCTCTGTTAAAGTTATTCAAATAGTCGAGGCCTTGTTGAGAGTACACATTAATTTCGCTTAATGGCTTCAGTACGGTGTTCAACAATCCAGCGTAGTGATCGTCTTCCAATCCTTGAATTGTTCTGGTAATGGATCCGCCAGCCGAGAGGCTCCATCCGAGTCCGACCCTGGAGGCTCGGTCGTTGACTTTAATTCCTCCCGTGTGATACTTGAAGCTTATCGGGATTTTTACATCGCCAACGCTGATTTCATGAATTGGGATCTCAACATCCACCGTACCGGAGAAATAGTCTACCGGATAATTTCCGAAACGAGCGAGCGCCGCAGTTTCTGGAGGCTGTGTAACTAAACTTGGCTTATAATTCTGATTAGTCTTTTGTGGGTAGGCGACAATGCACAAAAGTAAAAACGACAACAGAGCAAGTAATCGCATTGGTAAAGGTTCAGGTAAAAGAAGGCTCAACAACAAATGATAATCTTCACTACCATTTCTGGTGAACAAGTTGAATTTTGTAAATTAGATTGGTTATTGCAAGAACTTAGAAGAACATCACCTAAATAATCGAGTGTTTTGTTAATAAATAGTCAAAAAGTATTAGTACTATTTTTTGCGTTCACCTCAATTTTTTCTTTACGTGCGTATAGTCAAAGGCAGACCGCAAACTGGTATATGGGCGTATTTCAAGGCCTAACATTTAGGTCCAATGGACAAATTGAGAAGCTTTACGGAGGGCGACTCGACCAACTTGAAGGTTCGTCTGCTATCTCCGATCAAGATGGAAACTTGCTCTTTTATACAAACGGAATTCGTGTATGGGATCGTCGCCATTTAAGAATGCCGAATGGTATTGGACTTGCAGGAGACTATTCGTCAACAAACTCTGGATTAATTGTCCCAGTCCCGGGAAATCCTAATCGATATTACATCTTTACCACTGATGAATCTGGATACAACTCGGGCTCAAGTAGCGGTCTCTCCTACTCTATGGTAGATCTTTGCTTGAACGGCGGATACGGTGACGTGGTCGAAGCCACAAAAAACACGTTGTTGTTCCCAAAGGCCTCTGAACCTCTAGCTGCAGTGAAGCATGCTAATGGAATTGACTACTGGTTAGTATCGAGAGAATTGAACTATAACAGATTTCACGCTTATAGGGTAACTAGAGAAGGCCTGTCATCTACACCGGTTATTACTAGAATCGGATCATACCTGGGCGTCGAAGATGCGGCCGCCCAAATGAAAATTTCGCCAGACGGCACGAAATTGGCACAGGCAGCGAGTATCGGTGCGTTCGTTGAAGTATTTAACTTTGATGCGTCTACTGGAACGTTATCTGATTTTGTAAGAATTCCACCACAGTTTGTTCCGCCAATATTGGTTCCTATGGAACCGTATGGTTTGGAGTTTTCACCGGACGGTACCAAACTCTATGTCTCTGGAGATTTTGGGCAACTGATTCTTCAATATGATCTATCATTACCGACACAAGAGTTAATTGTAAACTCCAAAAAATATATTTACACAGACAATGAGAGAGAAACATCAGTTTTGGGGATGCAACTTGGGCCAAACGGAAAGCTTTACGCTGCAGTAAATCATATAACAGGTCCTCGTCTCGCCGTAATCAACAAGCCGAACATTGCGGGTTGGGAATGTGACTTTGAACCGAACGTCATGCAATGGCTCATGAGTCGCGATACGCTTTCGAGAACTCGTGGTATGGTCGGATTACCTGGATTTGTTTCCAGTTACTTCGATATAAAACCCACAATTAATGTCTTGTTTGATTGTATCAAGCCCAAGGTGAGTTTGTCGCTCAATCTTAAAGAGTACGAGCCTGATGACATCATGGAAGTCACTTGGATTTTTTTCAATCCCTCCACCCTAGAGAAGCATGAGGCTAATGGCCTAGCAGTCATCCAAAATTTTGAAACCGCGGGGTACCAAGAGATAACTGCAACAATTAAACTAGCGAACGGAAAAGCAATTTCTGCCAGGGAACTCGTTCAAGTTCCAACAGAGATCTTATCGACACTTATCCAAGGACTGGGTCCTGATGTATCCATTTGCCCCGGAGGTAGCGCCAACCTCGATGCAAGTTCTTTTGGAACAGACATTCAGTGGTCGACAGGATCCAGAGACCCAGTAATCACCGTAGAGAATCCGGGAAGATACTATGTTGTTGCCTGTCGGGATGGTTGTCTGGCCAGAGATACAATCGACGTGTTTTCCGATTATTTCACAAACTTCCTGGGTCCCGACACAACGTTATGCGAGACCGACAGGTTCTCTATCGATCTTTCCGGACTCGGCGATACATACCAATGGCAAGACGGGAACACTAGTCCGAGTTTTGAAATAACCAGACCTGGATACTATAGCGTTGAGATTATTAGGAATGGTTGCTCGTCGAAAGACACATTGGGAGTTGAGTTTTGTGATGAAAGAATTGAAGTACCGAACGTGTTTACTCCAAATGGCGATGGAAAAAACGACACGTTCGAGATTAGAGGTATAGAGCTTGGCACTTGGAGCCTCGTGGTATTCGATCGTTACGGTCAGAAAATATACTCAGAAAAGTCGTACTTGAATGATTGGGACGCCGTCGGCAAGTCATCGGGTATTTACTACTATTCCATCACGCAGCATACTACTGGTAAATCGAAGCACGGTTGGGTCCATGTCATAAAGTAGTAGGTTGTTTCTTTTTCGATGGAAATTGAAACTCAAATCCAGCCCTCGAAGTAACTTGACCTAAGTGTACAGAATTTCCCGAGTTATAAACACTCAAAAGTAAAAATGCTGTACCCTTAATATTTCGGTAAAGTTTATATGGCTTTCTGAAGCCAATAAATGCCGAAACGTTCAATTGTTCCCGTGTAATTGAATACCCATTATTCGGAAGTTTATCGGAGCGGCTTGCCCCATCAGTCACCTCAACTTCAATTCTCGGGATAAAATTTCTCCATCTTCCAAACTCAAAGAAAGTTCTGTTACCGGTTAATCGAAGCGAAGTAGCGTTACGCGAATTTTCATGATATGTAAAACGATACATCGGACCCAAACCAATCGATGATCTGCCTGAGAGCTTGTAGAGGCAATAAAACTCAAAATCAATTGCGCCAGAACCAATCGTCTTTGGCTGAATGGATAATCCAAAAAAAGCCCTATCAAAAAAACGTAGGCCCTTCATCGGATTAGTCCTTTTGATTTTATCAAAATCTTGCAGGCTCTTAAGCGTGCTTACTTTACCTTTGTATCTTGAAATCTTCTCCATCGCATTTTCAAGAACTTCCCCCTTCCCCGAAAAATGGTCAACAGCTTGCTTTTTCAATTTTTCCAGTGCACTGCTTTCTGTCGGGATCTCCACCTCTTTTGGTACCAACTTAAGTTCTTCAATGGCCGGTTCAATAGACTTAATTACCATGTCCTCTTTGATGCCAAAATCCGAAAGTGACCCGGGCGCGACGATATCTTCAATTCCGGGATCAAAGTTCAGATTTGCCGGAACGGAAAAATCATAGCCCAACTCTGTAAATCGTTTAAGTTCCACATCTAATTCAGAGAGATCTGGTAGAGTCAGTGGAACAAGACTGGCAAGTTCTTTTTCGACTAGAGTTGTGAATGAAACAGAGTCAGTCTTAAAACCCAAACTATCCATTATCTTGCTTTGGATGTTCGACTCCCACGAGCTCACTCTTGAATTCGCGCTGGCGAGCAGTTGACCTGATTTGTTTGCTACTTTGATGTTAAGAGAATCGCTAATTACTCTCAAGCTGTCCAAGGACCGTTCAGCAGAACCTACATGAGCCTGACCCGACTTAAGAATTTCCAGGCTATCGGCAGTATACTTTGCATTGATTCTATTAATCAATGAATCTCTCCAACTCATTAATCTTACCGAATCGATATTCTGACGTCGTTTGCCGTTAAGCTTAATCTTTCCAATTATTTCCGAAATCTTCATATCTGCTCCGATTTCTGGCGGGCCTTGAGCAAGGGCAACCGAAACACTTAAGAAGGTTATGAGGAGCAGGACTAACTTCACAACGGAAGTTCGAAACTTAAAAAGAGAATTGCAAGATATTTCAGGTAGCGCTAGCCTTATGCAACATATAAACAGATAAATTGAACAATATTCAACTCTATCTCAACTATACGTCAACGTAGTGGCATCGGGCAGACAGCGAAAATCGAGGATAATAAATAGCAATTTGGCTAATTTCAGTCAATAATATTTAATCGCAATCCATTAGAGACATTCAAATTCATTTACATGCTTTCAAAAGCGTTCACCGCTACCTCCTTGTATGGATACCTTCGAAGCATTCTTGAAATGACAATCTAAAGAGCCTGGCAGCAGTCTACCAATTTGATGGTTGGCACACATTATGATAAGTACGAGCTACTGTCATGCTCTTCAAAACCGGAAATTGAAGGATGATAACGTTGGAGAGGTGCAGAAAGCTGGCAAAGGAACACGGGTATGTCTACACAGACGAACAGCTCATCAAGATTAGAGATCTTCTATATCAATTGGCTGCCATTGAATACAAAGCTTACAAACGAAGAATAGATGAACAGGAAAAGAGCTATTATTTACACGAGGGTGTCCTCAGACGAGCAAGCTGAAAAGGGCTACAGCTTACAATATCAGGAAGAGCAGCTGCGTAAGTATTGTGCAAATCGAGACATTACCATCGTAGCACACTACAAAGAGGACTACTCGGCGAAAACATTTGACCGTCCCGAGTTTAACAAGCTCATGAACTTTTGCAAAAGAAATCCCGGCGAAGTTGACTTTCTTTTGTTCATTAATTGGAGTCGTTTCGGTCGAAATGCCGGTGACTCTTACTCTATCATCAAACAGTTGAACAAGCTGGATATTGAACCTCAGGCTATCGAACAGCCTTTGGACTTAAAGGTTCCTGAGAACAAAATGATGCTGGCTTTCTACCTGGCCTCCCCCGAAGTAGAAAACGATCGCAGGTCAATCAATGTGAAGTCAGGCATCTATCGAGCAAAAAAGGAAGGACGTTGGACAACTATCGCTCCTATCGGCTATAGAAATATCAGAACGGAAGATGGCAGAGCAATGATTGTACCCAGCAAGGACGCCGACCTCGTGCGAGAAACGTTCGAGGAATTTGCTACAGGTGCTTATGGTATGGAAGAACTTCGACGGAAAATGAGTGCCAAAGGTCTAAAGTGTGAGCGATCCAGGTTTCCGGACCTGCTACGAAACAAAGCCTACATCGGAAAGATACTCGTACCCGCATACAAAGATGAGCCCGAGTACTACGCCAACGGAATTCATGAACCTTTGATAACAGAAGAACTCTTTTTCAGAGTTGAAGACATTCTTGAAGGACGTGCTCCTAATAGGCCAACGAAAAACACGCTGAAGGAGCAGTTGCCGCTGCGCGGGATGCTGGAGTGTCGTATTTGTGGGAAGAATATCTCCGGCAGTGCCTCAAGAGGTAACGGTGGTAAGTACTTCTACTATCACTGTACATGCGGATGCCCGGAACGTTTCAAGGCTGAAATCGCGAACGCTTCATTTCTGGAGATGCTCCAATCAGTTAAGCCCAATCCAATGGTGCTTGAGCTCAACTATGAGATCCTATTGGACACCTTTGAAGCCAAGATAAAAAGTGACAGAAGCGAGCTAACTAAAATTGAAGAAGAAATCAGTCGTAATAACCAACGCTTGCAAAATGCGCAACACCTCATGCTTGACGCAGAGATCAGTGCACATGACTACAAAGAAATTAAGGCCCAACTGACCGAGGCCAATGATGAACTGATTCGGAAGAAGGCCAATATGTCTGCGCTACAAGAAGATTTTCGAACGCACTTAAAGGTAGGAGCTACACTGTTGCGAGATCTTGATGGCTTCTATCAAAAAGCAACGCTTTCAGAGAAGCAGTTGATTATTGGTTCGGTGTTTCCAGAAAAATTGATTTTCGAGAAAAATCAATTTCGAACCAATCGTATCAATGAAGCAATTACTTTGATGTGTATGGAACCCAATAACTTAGGGCAAAAAAAAAGTGGACGCAGTAAAAATTTTTCACTGTCGTCCACTCAGGTCGGGATGACTGGATTCGAACCAGCGACCTCTACGTCCCGAACGTAGCGCACTACCGGGCTGTGCTACATCCCGCAACAGAACAGCGAATTTATAAAACGTTCAAAAACTATAAATCAATTCAACCAACTCTCCACTTCCTGAAGCGTTGGATTCTGAACATTCTCCAACTTCATCTTCTTGCGCATGCCGCATACGTCGTTGAATAACTTCGATGCTTTTAACTCTTTCATCTGTGCCTTTGACGTGATTCCCAACTTTTGCAATACAGGAATCAAATCTTCACGTACGCCTTCCAAACTGACAGACGCAACAACAGAAGCGGTGTCGTCCTTCATCTCTGGTTTCATCTGAGGGAAGAACAACACATCCTGAATAGAAGCGGAGTTCGTCATGATCATCGACAACCTGTCAATACCAATTCCCAAACCTGCAGTTGGTGGCATTCCATATTCCAGGGCGCGCAGAAAATCTTCGTCCAATGTCATCGCCTCTTCATCACCGCGTTTGCCCAACTCCAACTGCTCTTCAAAACGCTGACGCTGATCAATGGGATCATTCAATTCAGAAAATGAATTGGCAATTTCTTTTCTGTTGCAAATCGCTTCAAAACGTTCTACCAATCCGGGCTTGGAGCGATGCTTCTTTGCCAGCGGCGACATTTCGATGGGATAGTCCATGATGAACGTTGGCTGAATTAAATTCGGCTCACATTTTTCACCGAAAATCTGATCAATCAATTTACCCTTCGCCATCGTATCATCCATCGGCACATGCAACTTCTTACACGTCTCCCGAAGTGCCGCTTCATCCATTTCAGAAATATCTATTCCTGTGAAATGCTGAATTGCTTCAAACATCGTAAAGCGCTTCCACGGTCTTCTGAAATCAATCACATTTTCACCCACCTTCACCTGTGTCGTGCCGTGGAGATCCAATGCCACTTTTTCAATCATCTCCTCCACCAAATCCATCATCCAATAATAATCTTTATACGCAACATAAAGCTCTATCTGCGTAAACTCAGGATTGTGGAAACGCGACATTCCCTCGTTGCGGAAGTCTTTCGAAAACTCATAGACACCATTGAAGCCACCAACAATAAGTCGCTTCAGATAAAGCTCATTCGCAATGCGCAAATACAAAGTCATGTCCAGCGTATTGTGATGTGTCTTGAATGGTCTTGCTGCAGCACCGCCGTACAACGGTTGCAATATTGGCGTTTCTACCTCGAGGTATGCTTTGTCATTGAGGTATTGGCGCATCGAGTTCACCAACTGCGTGCGCTTGATGAAGGTGTCGCGCACTTCAGGATTCACAATCAAATCCACGTAGCGCTGACGATAGCGCTGTTCGGGATCGGTGAACGCGTCGTGGCGGATAACCTGACCACTTTCATCTGTTGATTCTTTAACGACAGGAAGCGGACGCAATGATTTCGACAAAACGGTGAGTGCCGTCACGTGAATGGAGATCTCCCCTGTCTGCGTGGTAAAACCGTATCCTTTCACACCAATAATATCACCGATGTCCAGCAGTTTTTTGAAAACAGTATTGTAGAGCGTCTTGTCCTCACCGGGGCAAATATCATCGCGGCGAACATAAATCTGAATTCTTCCAGTCTCATCCTGAAGTTCAGCAAACGCAGCATTACCCATGATGCGGCGACTCATCATCCGGCCCGCTATGGATATCTGGCGGTAATCGCTTTTCTGGCGCTCGTAATTCTGAAGGATTTCCGCCGCTGAAGCATTCACTTCAAACAACTCTGCCGGATAGGGGTTGATGCCCAGTTTCTCCAGCTCATCCTTGCTTTGCCTGCGGATAATTTCCTGTTCGCTTAACGCCATATGAATGAATTTGACGCAAAAATAATGGAATAAAGCAGAGGTAAAAATGGCACTTACCGGCTTTGGCGGCGCCTGCGGAGTTCCTTGCGAATCAAAGTCAATTCCCTGCTGCTTTGTCCCGCGACGGAAGTGTTTTCAGCAGCGCGCCGGAACAGGTAAGGCATGACAGAACGAACGGGGCCGTAAGGGACATATTTGGCCACATTATAGCCCGCCCGGGCAAGGTTGAATGAAATGTTATCGCTCATCCCGTAAAGCTGGGCAAACCACACGCGCTGATCCGAAGAGGCGATACCTTTGCCAGCCATGAGCGTCGTGAGCAACAAATTACTTTCTTCATTATGCGACCCGCACATAAAAGAAACTTTGTCAATATTCTCAATACAGAATACCAGGGCGTCATTAAATGCCTTGTCGGAGGATGACTTATCGGGTTGAATCGGATTGCTGTAGCCCATCTTCATGGCCCGGTCACGTTCCTTTTCCATATAGGCGCCGCGCACCAATTTCGCTCCCAGATGATAACCCTGCTGCCGTGCACGAGCAGTAGCGTCTTTCAGGTTTTGGAGGGAATCAACTCTGTACAATTGATATGTATTAAAAATGATAGCCCGATCTTTATTGAACAATGCCATCATCTCTTCGGCCATTTCGTCGATCGGAATCTGAAGCCATGTCTCTTCCGCGTCAATGAGCACGGGGATGTTTCGCTCAAATCCGTACTGGCATATTTTCCGAACGCGCGAACGAACCCGCTCCCAGGCGGCTTGTTCTTCTGGGTCGAACGATGCTCCACTCTGCTTCTTCTCCAACAGGCGCGCGTCGGCCAGACCAGTAACCTTGAACACGCTGAAAGGAATTCCTTGTTGAGAGGCAGCTTTATCGATCGTGCGAATGGTCTCTTCCATTGTCGCGTCGAAACCAGACTCACTTTTTTCCCCTTCGACGGAATAATCGAGAATGGTTCCTACGTGGAATTTCCAAAGGGTATTGATTGCCGGTGTGCTCTCACGGATGCTTTCGCCTCCGCAGAAATGATCGAACGCTGTTTTCTTAATGATGCCCTCGATGGGCAGATGCAGATTCAAGGCGAACCGGGTGAAACTTGTGGCTGCGGCCGACACCCATGGGTGGTTAACAAGGCTGAAAATGAAATTCGCTTTTTTCAGATCCGCGTCTGATTTGTAAGAAAAAGCGGTAGCGGTGTCTTCGAATGAAATCTGCGGTCGTGCTTCCATAAAATTGTCGCAAATATAAGAACAGCGGGGGCTTCCGAAATCGTGTTCGGAAAAACATTAGCCTCGCCTTCGCTTTATTTTTTTATCTTTCAAGCCTTCGAAATCCATGGCCGATAACCTCGTTTTTTCCGCAGATCCTGCCCGGGACCTCAATGACTTTCTGAACAGGAAACAATACGCCCGAATAAGTGTTCTGGCCGACAGCCATACCGTTGAATATTGCTATCCGATCATTGCTGCAGCGCTGCCTGAACATCAACTCATCACCGTCGAGGCTGGTGAGCTTCAGAAGAATCTCAGCACCTGTGAAAAAATATGGGAGGCCATGACCCGGCAGGAACTTGATCGGCACAGCGTGTTAATTGTCATCGGTGGCGGTGTACTCGGTGACATGGGTGGTTTTTGTGCTGCTACCTACAAAAGGGGTATCGACTTTGTCCTGATTCCTACGACATTGCTGGCTCAGGTCGATGCCAGTATCGGTGGCAAGCTCGGTGTCGATTTCCACCTATTTAAGAATCACATCGGGGTATTTCAGCACCCGGCGCTGACAATCCTCCATAATGGATTTTTGAAAACATTACCTCCACGCGAAATACGGTCGGGCTTTGCAGAAATTGTCAAGCACGTCGTCACGTCCGACAAGGCCATGTGGGCTTCGATGAAATACCTGCCGCTCGGGCGGCAAAATCTGCCTGAACTGATTGAACATTCTGTTGCCTTTAAGAAATCAATTACCCTTCAGGACCCGAAAGAGCAGGGACTGCGAAAAATACTGAACGCCGGCCACACGATCGGCCACGCCATCGAAACCCATCTGCTATCGGGCAGCCACGACGTCCTCCACGGAGAAGCAGTAGCCGCCGGGCTAGTCACTGAAGCGTGGATCGCGCAATCCAAAGGCATGCTCAGCCAGGAGGAGCTGAACGAGCTATCGGGATTCATATTCGCTGTTTACGGGAAACTGAAAGTAGCGGAACATTGTGCGCAGATTGCGGCACTCACTACTCAGGATAAAAAGAACAAGGGAGGAAAAATTCTTTGCGTGCTACTTGATGGAATTGGTAGCGCAAAATGGGACATACCAATTACGAGCGAGGAGATTGAATCCGCCCTGCGTTGGTATCAAACCGCTTAGATGTAATGAACCTCGGAGTCGTCGTAAGCTGATTGCCGTCTTTTTGCAACAGCACCTTTCAGTTTCTCAGTCCTTCTGGAAATGAAAGTTTTAGTTTTCTCCTTACGACTGCCAGTTAGTACCCATGCTGCCAGCAGAGCACCGGACGCAAGTCCAACGCCGCCGATCACGAGAGGTGTTAATTTGCTTTTGCTCATAATACAATTTAACTTCTTTTTCGCTTGAATTGTTTCAGACGTCCTGAAAAAATCAAAAAGTTTCTGCGCTAATTTGCTTTCGCATAATTATCGATGACCACTGAATTACTTACCATTCCTCGTCAAGATTCCATTGAAGGAATTCCGCACTTTCTTCCTGCTTCAAAAAGCATCAGCAACAGGGTGCTGATCATGAATGCCTTCGCCGGAAAGCACGCGGTGCTGCACAACTTGTCGGACGCGAACGATACACAACTGATGCTGAAGCTTCTTCCCTCGAATGAAAGCATCATTAATGTGGAAGACGCCGGAACTACCATGCGCTTCCTCACGGGTTACTTCGCCGTTACCAATGCGAGCAAGACATTAACAGGCACAGCCAGAATGAAAGAACGTCCAATAGCCCTGCTTGTCGACGCACTAAAAAGTCTGGGAGCCGAAATTCAATATGTCGAGCGAGAAGGATATCCTCCAATCGTCCTGAAGGGTTTCAAGAGGCAACTCACGCGAAATGTGCAGATTCGCGGTGATGTAAGCAGTCAATACATTTCTGCTTTGATGATGATAGCGCCGGGATTACCCGAAGGATTGCAAATCGAATTACTGGGAAAAATAGGCAGTCGCCCCTACATTGAGATGACCGCTTCCCTGATGCGGCGTTTTGGAATCGCGGTCGACTTCAGCTCGAATATCATCTTCATTAAGCCGCAACAATATCAACCCATCTCCTACACTGTTGAATCAGACTGGTCGGCTGCGAGCTATTGGTATTCTTTCGTGGCAATGGCCAGGTCGGCAAAAATTACATTACCCAGAATGACACTCGATTCCCTTCAGGGTGATCGGAAAATTGATGACATCATGCGCAGTCTTGGAGTTCAGTCTTCGATCAACGGAGACATGCTCACACTGGAGAAAATAGATACGGCGAAGGAGATTCATCAGGACTTCACGGATTGTCCTGATTTGGCTCAAACCGTCGCGGTCGTGTGCGCGGTGAAAGGTGTGCGCGGCGTGTTCACCGGTTTGGAAAGTTTACGCATCAAGGAAACGGACCGGATTGCTGCGCTTCAAAATGAGCTTGGCAAGATCGGTGCGCAATTGCGGGAGGAAAATTCATCCACGTGGATAGTCGAGCCATCAACTTCACTACCATCACGCGTTCAGGTGGCAACGTATCACGACCACCGGATGGCCATGGCCTTTGCTCCGCTGGCCACGCAAATGGAAGTGGTCATTGAAGATCATTCCGTCACACGAAAATCATATCCAAAGTTCTGGGAGGATATGCGTCACGTAGGTTTCAGTCTTTCGAAAGGCTAAGACGTTGCAGGTAGGTGGGTACGTGCCTCAATCGGCTTCCATACCAGGAAAACATCTCGCCGTCAACAAGCATTACCGTCGCTTTCGGAGTAATCTGCCTGAATTCAGCGATGTGTTTTTCTTTAAATGGGTACGGCTCACTGGATAGAAAAATGAAATCGGGATTCATTCTTCTGATGTCATCTTCTGTTACCTCCGGGTATCGAATGCGTTCTCCGGTAACATTGGTCAGACCCGATCGCGAAAGGATGTCATGGATGAATGTATCTCCTCCAACTGAAAGAAAGGGGTCCTTCCAGATTAAATACAGGACTGTTCCTGTTGATACTTTAGGGAGGTTTTCAAAGCCACTCAGAATCTCCGCTCTGATTTGACTGGCCACGTCCTGAGTTCCGGTGAGTTCACCAATATCGTCGATCATGGCACAAGCGCTTCCCAGATCATGCACATCGCTCACGTAAACGGGGAACTCCTCACGCAGCGCCAGGACATGCTGCTTTTCATTCTCTTCCTTATTGGCAATGATGAGATCCGGTTCTAAATCCCGGATTCTTGAAATGTCAGGGTTCTTGGTTCCGCCGATGATCGCTTTTTCTTTACGCCATTCGGGCGGATGTACACAGAATCGGGTGACTCCAACGACACGGTTTCCCAGACCCAGGGCGCTTAATAATTCGGTTTGAGATGGGACCAAAGAAACGATTCCCGATGCCCTGGCGGGCAAAATCACTGAAAATCCGGTCTGGTCTGTTAATTGGATGGCCATGGCACAAAAAAAACGTACAGGAAACGCAGAGAAAAGACCCTCTCTATAAAAACTCTGCGCACCTGTACGTGTACCTTTAAGCCTTTCGGCTAATATCTTTTTTGGTCCGTCAGACCAATGTGTTCGTAAATCTTATCAGGGTGTACTCTCGAAACACCGGGTGAGAAACTGCAGTGGGGTTGTTCTCGAGTACTGAAATAGTAGTATCAAATTTGAGCAATTTGTTGGTGAAATAAAACGATCTCATCACGAAAAATCTCTCATTTTTTGTAACTGCTTGTTTTTTAGGAGTTTAAAAAAATACGTTTTTTTGATATTTCACTAGATGATAACGGCCATGCTCGCCAGCTGGCTGGACACCTTCAGGTTCGCTCCGTTCACCACCGCCTGATTCAATTCAAACCGCAGTTTTCCATCAATTACGCGGAGGTTGAAGCAGCTTCCCTTCTGACCCAATCCACTGCTATCGGTAATGGTGAGCACCGCTTTACCAGCTGTGCTAGACTTAATTCCGTCAAACTCCCTGTTTTTGGTCTTTGACAAGTAAACCACGTGGCAATCCGCAGATTCAGCCGCACTGGCCAGTTTCCTTATCGCATATTTCTTTCCGCCTTTGGCCGGCTTTCCGTCATATCGGGTCTTCAGAAGCGTGAAGAGCTCTTCATCTCCCAGAATTCCAATTACAAAATCTCCCGGTTCCGCTTCATTCGGCCACTGAACGTATTTGATGAAGTTGTAGATCATGGCCGCATGGATTTCCTGCTGGGATCGTTCCTGAGCATGCAGTGCGGAGAAGCCCATCACAAGGGCTGCACAAAAAAGTAGACGCTTCATAGGTTAGATGTTATACTACTAAATTAGTAATTAACGGGAAACAAACCCCACTCCGGGCGGCCGGAAGTGGGATTTTCCAAACAACCCATTAAATCAATATCGCCATGGAGGTCAATGCGGTGGAAACCTTGAGGTTGTTTGTTTCCAGAACTTTCTGGTTCAATTCAAAGCGTAGTTTGTTGTCAATTGTACGGAAATTGATTGCGCTGCCTTTCTCAGCCAAACCATGTCTGTCGGTGATGATCAGGGCTCCTTTGCCCTTGAGTTTGCCGCTCACGGCTTCGAATTCGCTGCTCTTGCTCTTGTCGATGAACACCAAGTGGCAGTTCGCCAGCTCGGCGGCTGAGTTAACCTTCTTTACAACAAAAGTCTTGGAGCCTTTTGGCTTCCCTCCATACCAGGAATTCAGTGTATTATAAACGTCGTTGTTTCCAATAACGGCAATCACAAACTCGCCTGTGTTTTCATGGTCAGGCCACTGCACATAGCGTGTGAAGTTGAAGAGCATCATCGAATAGACTTCGTGGATGGGGCGATCTTGTGCCACAGCGGAAGTCCCAATCAGGAAAACAGCGAGGAATAATCTAATCTTGTTCATAAACGTTTTTTGGGTGTTTGATGAGACAAAATTAGGGAGTGAACCGGCCATGGGGGATCCAATAGCCGGTCAAACCTTAGGAATGTAAGAAATACCTCTTTTTGGTTAAGTAAGATAACGGAAGTCGTGGCCCGGTTTCAGCTGCAAAAGGAACTCATAAATCAGGTTGATAACGTTCTCAACATCCTCTTTATGAACGGTTTCCACGGTCGTATGCATGTATTTCAGGGGTAGCGAAATGAGTGCCGAGGCAACTCCTTCCGCGGAATATGCAAACGAATCCGTATCCGTTCCGGTCGAGCGGGAAACGGCCTGGCGCTGGAAAGGTATTTTGCGTTTTTGCGCAGTTTCGATGATCATTTTCAAAACATTGTTCTGAACGGCCGGTCCATAGCAAACAACGGGACCGAGGCCGCATTTCAGATTACCACTCTCCTTCTTGTTGTACATCGGAGACTGCGTATCGTGGGTAACGTCTGTGCAGATGGCCAAATCCGGCTTCAGTCTGCGGCTAATCATTTCTGCGCCGCGCAATCCGATTTCCTCCTGAACTGAATTAACAACATACAGGCAGAAAGGAAGTTTCTTTTTCTGCTCGTGCAGTCTGCGCGCTACTTCGGCAATCATGAATCCGCCCATTCTGTTGTCCAGCGCTCGTCCAACAAGCCAGCGCTTGTTCATCTCCATGAGCTCATCTTCGAAGGTGATCACACAGCCGACATGCACACCCATTTCCTCCACTTCTTTCTTTGACTCCGCTCCGATGTCGATGAAGATGTTTTTCAACGTAGGTGGTTCTTCTTTACCTGCATCGCGTACGTGGATCGCAGGCCAGCCAAACACACCCCGAACAATGCCTTTGTCGGTATAAATATTGACTCTTTTCGAAGGAGCAATCTGGTGATCCGATCCGCCATTTCTTTTCACATAAATGTAGCCCTCCTCAGTGATGTAATTCACAAACCAGGATATTTCATCGGCGTGGGCTTCGATGACAACTTTATATTGTGCCTTGGGGTTAATTACACCCACAGCAGTACCATAAACATCAACGATGTGGTCGTTGATATAAGGCTTCAGATAGTCGAGCCAGATTTGTTGCCCCGAATGCTCAAAACCAGTAGGGGACGAGTTGTTGAGGTATTTGAATAAGAACTCTTTACTTTTTTTATCCATAAGTTAAAGGGGAATATTTCCGTGTTTCTTTTTTGGCAAAGTTGCCACCTTGTTCTGCAGCATTGCGAAAGTGCGAATGAGTTTCTCGCGTGTCTCGTCCGGATAAATGACTTGATCAATGAAGCCGCGATGGGCCGCGCGATACGGGTTGGCAAACTTGCGCGTGTATTCATCCACTTTTTCATTCAGTTTTGCCTCCGGATTTTCGGCCTCGGAGATTTCTTTCTTGAAAATGATTTCAGAAGCTCCTTTTGCACCCATCACCGCAATTTCTGCCGTTGGCCATGCAAAATTCATGTCCGCACCAATATGTTTTGAATTCATCACATCATAGGCACCCCCATAGGCTTTCCTGGTAATAACCGTAACGCGGGGAACAGTCGCTTCGGAGAAGGCATACAGAAGTTTTGCGCCATTCGTGATGATCGCATTCCATTCCTGATCGGTTCCGGGAAGGAATCCGGGAACATCCTCAAAAACGAGCAGCGGAATATTGAAGCAATCGCAGAAGCGAACAAACCTGGCGCCCTTCACACTGGAGTTGATGTCGAGAACACCGGCGAGTGAAGCAGGTTGATTCCCAACGATGCCGATACTGCGTCCAGCAAGGCGGGCAAACCCGACAACGATGTTTTCCGCATAATTTTTATGTACTTCAAAAAATGACCCGTCGTCCACAACGCCCTGGATTACCTCACGCATATCGTAAGGCTGATTGGGATGCGAAGGAATGATGGTATTCAGTGCGGGCCTTGATTCATCACCGGGAGTATATGCAACGGCAGGTACTTGCTCCTCACAATTCTGGGGAATATAGCTGAGCAGCGTTTTGATTTGCTGAATGCACTCTGCTTCATGCGCACAGGCGAAGTGCGTAACGCCGCTCTTGGAACTGTGCGTCATGGCACCCCCAAGTTCTTCGGCAGTCACCGTTTCATGCGTCACAGTCTTCACGACGTTCGGGCCGGTAACGAACATGAACGACGTGTTCTCCACCATAAAAATGAAATCGGTAATTGCAGGGGAATATACTGCACCACCCGCACACGGGCCCATGATGGCAGAAATCTGCGGAATCACGCCAGAGGCCAGGGTGTTGCGATAAAAGATGTCTGCGTAACCACCTAATGAAACTACACCTTCCTGAATGCGAGCGCCACCAGAATCGTTCAGCCCGATCACGGGGGCTCCGTTCTTCATGGCCAGGTCCATGACCTTCACAATCTTTTCCGCATGGGTCTCTGAAAGGGAGCCGCCAAAGACCGTAAAGTCCTGCGAGAAAACATATACAAGGCGGCCGTTTACTGTGCCGTATCCTGTCACTACGCCGTCGCCGAGATAATATTCCTTGTCGAGTCCAAAATCACGGCCGCGGTGCATGACAAATTTGCCCAGCTCCTCGAAAGAGCCCTCGTCTAAAAGCAGGTGGATGCGTTCTCTCGCAGACAATTTTCCCTTCTTGTGCTGCTGGTCAATTCGCTGCTGTCCACCACCGAGTAGAGCCTCCTGATTTTTGCGCTCCAATTCATCAAACTTCTGTTGAAGTGCCTGATCCTGAACAGTTCTTTTCGCCATTTTAATTTTTTACGATTCCTTAATGCGGGTGTGAATTGCGGTCGAAATATAGTATTAAATTCGCACGGCCATAACCTATGCCTCATAAGATTGCGATTATCGACCTCGGTACAAATACCTTCCACCTGCTGATTGCAGAAGGTGACGAGAGAGGCTTTCACATCATCGTGCGAGACCGACTGGCGGTGAAGATTGGGGCCGGTGGAATCAACGACGGATACATTACGGAAAGTGGTATTCAGCGCGCATTGGTGGCGATGCAGAGTTACAAGAACACCCTTGTGCAGCATGGCATCGAAAAGGTCTATGCGTTCGGCACGAGTGCCCTGCGCAATGCACGAAATGCGGAGGAGGTTGTCTCCCGAATTCTCGACCTTACCGGCATTCACATCAACATCATTTCCGGCGACCTGGAGGCCGAATACATCTACTACGGGGTGAAGGCTGCTTTAGGCCTCGGTGAAGATGTCAGCCTCATTATGGACATTGGCGGCGGCAGCGTCGAATTTATCATTGGCGACAACCATCAGGTATTTTGGAAACGCAGCTTTGAGGTTGGGGCGCAGCGACTGCTGGAGAAATTCCAGAAACACGACCCGATTACTGCGGAAGAAATTCAGGAACTGGAGCAATACCTGAGCGCTCAGCTTGAGCCGCTGTTTGAAGCGATGCATCAGTTTAACCCAACGGTGCTTGTGGGCTCATCAGGCACGTTTGATACACTCAGTGATATCTTCTGTGTGAAACATGATGTACACAAGTCTCCAGAGGAAACGGAGACTCCCCTCACCATTCAGGGATTTCACGAAATATTTGAAGAGATTCTATTCAAGACGCGAAAACAGCGCATGTCTATTCCGGGAATGATCGAGATGCGTGTGGATATGATTGTCGTGGCTTGCATCATGATTGACTTCTTGTTGAAAAACTTTCCTTTCCGACGCATTCGGGTATCTACCTACTCTTTGAAAGAAGGAGTTCTTGCCAATATGGCTTCCGAGAAAATCGGCGAAGTCATCCAATAAAAAAAGCCCGCGGGTACAGCCGCGAGCCTTTCTCATCAATTCATCACGCTTATAAACCTGAGAGTACTTCGTTCTTCGGATATTTTACGCCGAAGGCAAATTTCACCTTTTTCGTCTCATTCGGCTGAAGCGTCACTTCCCAGGTGAGCTTGCCAGTAATCTTATCGTATTTGGCACCGCCCAGTTCTTCTGCAGTGACTTCTATTTGTGAATTATTGGATACAGGAATCTGATCCTCCACAACGATCTTAATGACTTCAGATTTTGTGTTACGGACAGAGATCTCATAGGCAAAGCTTTCCTTCTGATTCGTTCCAATAAACTTTTTAGAACTGAAGTCTTTCAACTTTTCACGCTTCACTACAATACGCTTGTCGCGGCCGAGTGAAATGTTTAAGGTATCGCGAATGTTGTTCGGATCGACATAGGTTTTTGCTACGAAAGTTCCCTCGAAGAAAACGTTCGCTTCTCCAGGTAGTAAACTGAAGTCTTCCCATCCTGTTGCGCGTGCCATCAGGAACGCATCACCATCGAGCTTGGGTGTTGCGGCATATTGAAAATCGGCTTTCACTTCAAGATTGCGTATGTCCACCAGCGTGGGTTTGTTTGACGAACTCACCGTATAGGGCAAAGCAATATCAAATTCTGTATTGAGTGTAGTCTGAATCGTCTGAACCGCATCAGCAACAGATGTGACTTCTTCCATTTTATCCTCTTCCATAGGCGCTGAAACATACCCCTCTACCGCTGGCGCTGATTTACGTTTTGAAGTATTCACGCCAGCAATCCTGCCCTGTAGTGCACGGTACATTTCCCTATAGAAATCGATATTCCATGTGAAGAGCTCTGGCTTCACACCACCAAGATTCGGATTAGCTGTCGACAATTTCATTCTCACGTTCTTCCACTCCTCACCTGTGCTTTGAAACACGTTGGCTTTGTAGCTGAGTTGTATCGGGCTTTTGCTGTTGATGGCGCGGATGTCGTAGTTCGGCAACCAGCCTGCGTTGGCTACCACATAGTTCACATCCAGATCAACGTTGGTCGCAGCGTCCGCAGAGACGCTGATGACGATCTCGCTGGTGTTGCGTGAATAGAGTTCGTTTTGCTCATTGATCTGTTGCTGGACCTTCACCATCCGTTCGTTCATGCGCTTGATCTTCTCATCCACTTTCATCTTGGCGCTTACAATCTCGCTCAGTCTTGAGCGGAAGAAATCAGCCATCGCTTTGAGTTCGGCAACCGTCAGGTTCTGGTTGGCTCCGCCAATTTTTTGATTGGTGAGAATTAATTGTTCTTCGCGTCCGAGAATTTCTTTTTGCGCATTCTCCAGCGCTACTCCGTTGCGTAATCGTTCAATTGAATCGCGGAGCAATTGCAATGGCTTCGGTACATTGAATTCATTGAGATAATTCTGCCGGTGAGATACGCCAAGAATCATCAGGTTGCCCTTTCCGGAAACCTGAATGGAATTGGGATCGAGATAAGCCGTAAGGCCCGAGACGACAAGCGTCGCTTTTCCCCCTTCAATCCGGGTCTTCACTTCGCGCGTGACCTGGGCGCTACTCAGGAAAACAGTCACATTGGTAATTCGGGAATCAACCGGGCGTTCGGTTTGAGCCGAGGCGATGACGCTGGTGATCAGCATCATCCATAAACTGAAGTATTTCATATTAGATTTTGATAACAGGAAGATGCAACGCATTGGCAATTCCATAAATGAAATAAGCAATTTCCTGCTGAAATTGAAATCATTGTGTTGATTACCTTTGGGCCTATGGAATCAGTCTACTCCTATCAACAACTCTGGGACTTCACCTTCGGGCTTCTGAAACAGATCGGCTGCCCTGAAGCGGAAGCCGAACTCGCCACTAAAGTTTTGTTAAATGCAGACTTGCGCGGGATTGACTCGCACGGCATCGCGCGGCTGTCGGGCTACATCAGGTTGTGGGAAGCGAAGCGAATTAATGAACGTCCGAATGTGCAGATCGTGCATGAAACACACAGCACTGCCGTTGTTGATGGCGACGGAGGCCTCGGGCTGGTTGTCGCTCCGAAAGCGATGGAGGTGGCCATCTCGAAAGCGCAGAAATGTGGAACCGGGTGGGTGTCTGTCCGAAATTCAAATCACTTTGGAATAGCTGGCTATCACGCCATGATGGCGTTAGAGTTTGACATGATCGGGATCGCGATGACCAATGCAAGTCCGCTCGTCGCGCCGACATTTTCCGTAGAAAGATTATTGGGAACGAACCCCATTGCTGTTGCCATTCCTGCGCTTCATCAACCGCCGTTTGTGGCAGACTTTGCCACGACGACAGCAGCAAACGGGAAACTTGAAATACTGCAACGTAAAAACCAGGATGCTCCGGAAGGATGGATTCAGAAGAAAGACGGAGCCACGAGCACCAATCCGCATGAGCTCAAAGACGGCGGCGCGCTCATTCCCCTGGGAAGCGATCGCGAACACGGAAGCCATAAAGGATTTTGTCTCGGTGCCTGGGTCGATATTTTTTCTGCGGTCTTGTCAGGCGCGAACTACGGTCCATGGGTTCCGCCATTTGTCAGCTTTCTGGCACCGCCAGCAGATCCGGTGGGTCTCGGCATCGGACACTTTTTCGGCGCGATGCGCGTGGATGCATTCCGCCCTGCGCGGGAATTCAAGGAACATATGGATAACTGGATCAACCGGTTTCGCAATGCAGAAACGATCCGTGGTCAGGAAAAGGTGATCATACCTGGTGATCCTGAACGCGAGATGGAACACGACAGGATGACAAACGGAATTCCTCTGAATGGTAAAGTAGTCGAAGATTTGAAAGCGCTTGCAGCGCGCTTCAACACAACGTTTTAAAAAAGAAATCCACCCACGTTGATACCCGCGCGAATGACGAGCGGCGAATCGTAGGGAGAGTAATTAAGGGCATCAGATGCCTTGTAGGAAAAATTATATAATGCGACGATAAAGAATGCAGCCTTTTGGCCGATTGGCTGGATCAATCCACCACCTGCGAGCGCGCTGTTAAAACCCTTTCTGATCGTGTTGTCTGCATCAACCGGGAACTCATAATTCAGGTACTCGTATTCTGCCTGCAAAAATATGTTTTTGTACACGGTATAGCGGGCGAATGGACTTACGCCATAATCGTAAAGTTTAATGGAGGGGCTGACGATTTTGAAGTTTGTAAACCTGTAGGTCACACTGGTTCCCACCATAAATTTTCTGTTCACCATGTAGCCAAGGACGGGCGAAACAGAAACAAAATCCTGATTAGTACCAAATGATAATCCAAAGCCACCTCCCGTCACAATACGCTGGCTGGCTGGAACACCTTTCAGACTATTCGGGTTTTCGTCCTGCGCCAATACTGGCACAAAAGCAATAATAAAAGCGAACGCAACGAGGTACTTCAGTGTATTCATGTTATTCTTCTTCGATGATGAATATATCTTCTGATTCTTTCTTCATCAGGTATTTCTCCCTGGCAAATTTCTCCAGCGATTCGCGGTCTCCGAACAACTCCGCATGATCCTGCTCCACTTCTTTAATCTTGTCTTCATAGTACTCCTTTTCATTTTCAAGATTATTCAGTTTGCTGCTCAACTGATATCGGGCAAAAAGATTATTGCTGTCGAGGAGTAACATCCAAAGCAAAAAGATGGAGCCTGTCAACACGTAAAAATTTCTGAAGAAGGGAGGGATTCTGTTCAGCATAAGTTTAAAAAATGAATACTAAGATAAGAAAAATTTACAAGTTCAGTTTTCTTACAACGATAAGGATACTGGCTATCGATTAAACTCCTGGGCGAGGCGCCTTCCTGCTTCCGTCAGCAGGGTCTTCGCGTTAAGGATGGGATCGTCGTTCCTGCCCGCCAAATCTGAGAGTGAAATACACCGCTCAAAGACAGACCCGAATTGCTCCCGATCCTGGATAACGCCTGCAACTGCCAATGTCTTCTTACTGGCTCTTCCTGCCCATTCTGCTACCGTAAACGGCCCTTTTCCAAAAAGGGTTTGTTGGTCGAGCGAACCTTCTCCTGTAATCACAACGTCACACTCATCCAAAGCCTGTTGAAAACCCGATACTTCCAGAAACAAAGCCGAACCCCGAACAACCCGAGCTCCAAAGACGGCATGAAGCCCAGCACCAATACCGCCACCTGCACCTCCGCCCGGCAGCATCCCCACAACGCGCCCGCTATACGCCGTGAAGATGCGCTCCAGGTGACCAAGTCCTGTAGACAGAAACTCAACCATCTCCTGTGTGGCGCCCTTCTGCGGACCAAAAACAGGGGCAGCCCCAAGAGGACCAATGAGTGTATTATCTACATCCGTCATTACCGTGATCGCAATGTCGTTAAGGGATAGACACGATGCGCAATCGATTCGTTGGATACGTTCCATAAATTCCGGCAAGGGTTCGACCACCGCACCGGAAGCATCGCAGAACCGGACTCCCAAAGCAGCGAGTAACCCGATTCCGCCATCGACTGTCGCACTGCCCCCGGCGCCGAGCAATATGGTGCGCGCACCCTGAGCGACGGCATGTCTGATGAGTTCCCCAACACCAAAAGTGTTTGCCCGCAGCGGATTTAATTCATGGGAGCGAAGAAGACGGAGTCCTGCAGCTTCCGCCATTTCGATAATCGCCATTTTTGATTCAGGCACATACCCGTACGTCGCATCAATCAATCTTCCTAACGGATCGTTCACCTTGCACGTAACCTCATTCGCCTTAAGATGATGACTTAATAATGCACCTGATCCATCTCCTCCGTCGGCAATTGGAAAGGGGATACACCTGCAATCTTTCCCGGATGACATAATCCCTTGAATGAGTGAGGAAGTAACTTCCTGCGCACTCAGGCAGTTCTTAAAGGCGTTGGGGGCGACCAGGAAAGTTGTCGTCATGAAACGACATGTTGAGGCCTACCCGATAATGCTGCCTTAATGTTCTCAGCTGTTGTTTTCATAATACGCACCCTTCCCTCATAGCTGATCCATGCATTGTGTGGTGTGATGATGCAATTCGTTAACGGGACAAGTGGATGATCAGACTCAGGAGGTTCCTTGCTTAGCACATCCAGCGCCGCACCCGCGATCCATCCTTCGCGCAGCGCGTGAGCGAGATCATTTTCATTGATCAATTGACCACGGGCCGTATTGATCAAAAACGCCGAAGGCTTCATTCGGCGCAGCAATGATTCATTCACCATGCCTGTATTTTCTTTTGTCAACGGACAGTGCAGCGACACCACGTCGCTTTCCGCAAACAGTTCGTCAAGGGAAACCCACTGGTCACTTGTTGTCCTTTTGTTTCGGCTAAAGTACAGTACCTTCATCCCAAACGCTCTCGCAATTTCTGCGACCTTCATTCCGATTGCTCCATATCCTACAACTCCTATCGTTTTCCCGCTGAGTTCATGAATAGTTTGGAAGGAATAGCAGAAATCTTTCGACCGTGACCAGTCTCCGTTTAGAACCGAGGCTGCATGACGTCCCACTTGATTGGAGAGCTCAAGCAGCAAGGCAAAAGTATGTTGTGCAACAGCATCCGTACCGTATCCCGGCACGTTGCATACAACAATGCCTCTATCCCGGGCAGCACTGATGTCAACAATATTATATCCGGTTGCTGTCACCGCGATAAGCTTGAGTTGAGGAGCCGCATCGATCACCGATCTTGTAATCGGGGTTTTATTTGTCACAATGACCGTGGCCTCCTTGCATCGCTCCACAACATCATCCGGAGATGTGCGATCGAAATAATCAATATGCCCGAGTGATTCAATCTCAGTCCAGCTGAGGTCACCGGGGTTCAACGTATATCCATCCGTCACTACAATTTTCATCGGCGCCTGGTTATTGATGATCATAAAAACAAAAAGCCATCCTGGAAGGGATGGCTTCATGTGATTTTTATTCCATTAGAAATTCTTTCCTGGGAAATAAGCTGTTTCTCCGAGTTCTTCTTCGATTCGGATCAATTGATTGTACTTCGCCATTCTGTCTGAACGGGATGCAGAACCAGTTTTAATCTGACCTGTGTTCAAAGCAACTGCGAGGTCGGCAATCGTGCTGTCTTCTGTTTCGCCAGAGCGATGCGACATCACACTCTTGTACGCGTTGCGTTTCGCGAGGTTAACAGCGTTGATCGTTTCAGTCAACGAACCAATCTGATTTACTTTGACAAGGATTGAGTTCGCAACTCCCTTATCGATTCCATCCTGAAGGCGCGTTACGTTTGTTACAAACAAATCATCGCCAACAAGCTGAACCTTCTTACCAATCTTATCTGTCAGTTTTTTCCATCCGTTCCAATCGTCTTCAGCCATTCCGTCTTCGATAGAAATGATGGGATACTTAGATGCCCAATTAGCCCAGTATTCAACCATTTCATCAGAAGACAATTTCTTTCCTGATGACTTCTTGAATGTATAGGTGTTGCTTGCTGCATCAAAGAATTCAGAAGTCGCTGCGTCCATTGCGATGAACACATCTTCACCCGCTCTAAAGCCGGCCTTTTCAATGGCAATCAAAACTACCTCGATGGCTTCTTCATTGGAAGCGATGTTAGGCGCAAATCCGCCTTCATCACCGACGTTAGTAGAAAGACCTTTATCGTGTAGTACTTTCTTCAGGTGGTGGAATATCTCAGTACCCATTCGAAGCGACTCAGAGAAGGTATCGGCCTTTACCGGCATGACCATGAATTCCTGGAAGTCAATCTTATTATCTGCGTGACTTCCGCCATTCAGGATATTCATCATCGGAACCGGAAGCGTGTTCGCATTGACACCGCCGATATAACGATAGAGCGGAAGACCTGCTTCCATGGCAGCGGCCTTGGCAATTGCCAGTGATGTTCCGAGGATCGCGTTCGCACCGAGATTTGCTTTGTTCGGCGTTCCATCGAGCTCGAGCATAATCTTGTCCACGAGGTTCTGTTCAAAAACAGAGAACCCGACAACTTCCTCTGCAATCTTTGTGTTTACATTTTCTACTGCCTTCAACACACCTTTACCCAAAAACTTCTTCTTATCGCCATCGCGCAATTCCACTGCTTCGTGTGTACCAGTTGACGCTCCGGAAGGAACCGCTGCACGGCCGAAGGCACCGCTTTCAGTGACTACGTCAACTTCTATTGTAGGATTACCACGGCTGTCAAGGATTTGACGTGCGTGAATGCTTTCGATTAAACTCATGTTGCGAAAAATTAATTGTTTAAGATTGAAGTGTATTAGTTTTTTTCTGCTCTGATCATATCCAAAAATTGATCAAAGAGATAATTGGAATCATGTGGTCCGGGAGAAGCTTCGGGATGATATTGCACGGAGAATGCCTTTTTACCTTTCACGCGAATTCCCATGATGGTATTGTCATTCAGGTGCACGTGTGTGACTTCAACTTTATCGTTCTGGTCGATCTCTTTTTCATTCACCACAAACCCGTGGTTCTGAGAAGTCATTTCACCTTTGCCTGTGACGAGATTTTTCACCGGATGATTGAGTCCCCGGTGGCCGTGATGCATCTTGTACGTGGACACGCCACAGCTCAGTGCAACGAGCTGGTGTCCAAGGCAAATACCGAATACAGGTTTATCTGAATTAATCGTATTACCGACGGTCTTGATCGCATAATCCATCACAGAAGGATCGCCAGGTCCGTTAGAAATGAAATACCCGTCCGGATTCCATGATGACATTTCTTCAAACGTAGTCTTGGCGGGAAACACTTTAATATAACAACCTCTCGCAGCGAGATTTCTCAGGATATTGTTCTTGATACCCAAATCAAGCGCGGCAACCTTAATGGGTGATTGCGCATCGCCGATGAAGTAAGGCTCTTTGGTGCTCACAATCGACGACAGTTCAAGACCTTCCATGGAGGGAACCTTCTTGATCTCCGTCTTCATCTGATCCGGAGTGAGTTCAGAGGAAATCAGTGCGTTCATGGCACCTTTGCTGCGAATGTAACGAACCAGCATTCTGGTATCCACATCTGCAATACCCACCACACCGTTTCTCTCCAGGTACTCCTGCAGGCTTTCTTTCGCCTCCTTGCGGCTGTATTGCTCTGCGAAGTCGTTCACCACCAAACCGGCAATTTTCGTGTTGCCCGACTCCTGCTCATCATCCAGCGCGCCGTAATTACCAATGTGTGCAGCGGTGTTGACGATAATCTGGCCGTAGTACGAGGGATCGGTATAGATCTCCTGGTAGCCGGTCATTCCGGTATTGAAGCAGATCTCTCCGCCAGAGGTGCCAATTTTTCCGATGGCCGTTCCTTCGACCAATAATCCGTCCTCCAGTAAGAGGTAAGCTTTCTTTTGCATCATCATTACAAAAATAAGGGGTGAATCACATTTTCATAGCCATTCCGGAATCAAAAAGCCGCGCCCGGCAGGCTGCGGTAACGTTTACGCAAAAAAAAAGGATTGAAGCAAGCTTCAATCCCTTTCTTATGTTGATTGGAACAATCACTATTCCTTATCTTTTTTAGTCGACTTCTTAGTCTTCTTTTCTGCTTTAGGCTCTGCCGCTTCGGCTGCAGGAGTCTCAGCACCTTCTTCTTTCTTCTTAGCGCGTCCGCGTCTGGTTTTAGCCTTCTTCTCGCCACCGTCTTTTGTGTACACGGTGTTGAAATCAACAAGTTCCATCAGACACATCTCAGCATTATCGCCGAGGCGCGTATCTGCCAACTTAATGATGCGGGTATATCCGCCTTTGCGTTCTGCAATCTTGCTGGCTACTTCACCGAACAAAGACTTAACAGACTCCTTGTTCTGGAGGTAAGAAAACACAACCCTTCTTGAGTGCGTTGTATCGTCTTTCGCCTTCGTCAACAAAGGCTCTACATATTTGCGCAATGCCTTCGCTTTCGCTACAGTCGTTGTGATTCTCTTGTTCAGAATGAGGGATGAGGCAAGGTTAGACAACAGCGCTTCGCGGTGTGCTGTCTTTCTGCCAAGGTGATTTACTTTCTTACCGTGTCTCATTGTTACTTAGTCTTCGTCGAGTTTATACTTGGAGAGATCCATTCCGAAAGTGAGGTTCTTCTCCGCTACCAATTGCTCTAATTCAGCCAGTGACTTCTTACCGAAGTTTCTGAACTTCATCATATCTGAGATCTCGAGTTGAACGAGATCGCCCAGTGTTTTCACGTCAGCTGCTTTCAAGCAGTTGTATGCACGCACTGACAAATCAAGATCATGAAGAGGTGTTTTCAGGAGCTTGCGCATATGCAGCAACTCCTCATCAACCTGCTCAATTTCAGCATCCTTGCCAGTCTCCAGTTCGATTGACTTATCAGAGAACAGGCGGAAATGCTGGATCAAAATGTGGGCAGCTCCTTCCAGCGCCTTCTCCGGGTGGATTGAACCGTCGGTCTCAATGTCCACGAGAAGTTTTTCGTAGTCAGTCTTCTGCTCCACACGGGTGTTTTCAACGCTGTACTTCACGTTCTTGATAGGCGTGAAAATCGCATCGATCGGAATGAACCCGAACACCTGCTCAGACGGCTTGTTTTCTTCTGCCGGCAGATAACCTCTTCCTTTTTCTACTGTCAATTCGATTTCAAATTGAGCAGCCTCATCGATGTTACAGATGACGTGGTCAGGATTCAGGATTTCAAATGCAGAAGTAAACTTTGCAATATCACCCGCTTTAAACTGCTTCTGCTTCTTAATGCTTACCGTGATTTTGCTATCAAAATTATCAGAGACCTTCTTGAACCTTACCATTTTCAGGTTCAGGATGATTTCAGCTACATCTTCAACAACACCCTCAATGGTCGAAAACTCATGGAGTACACCCGGGACTTTAATCCCCGTGATCGCATACCCTTCCAGCGAGGACAACAGAATTCTTCTCAGCGCATTGCCAATTGTAACTCCGTATCCTTTTTCCAGAGGCTTGAAGGTGAAGAGACCGTGAAAATCATCGGCTTTCTCCATCACCACTTTCTCCGGCATTTGAAATGCTAGTATTGACATATTAGTGTTGATTAACTTTTAAAATTACTTAGAGTACAATTCAACGATAAGTTGCTCGCTGATGTTTTCAGGAATGTCCTCACGCGGAGGCAGATTGATCAATTTGCCTACCATTGTGTTGGAATCCCACTCCAGCCAGTTGTACTTCTTCGCTCCCTGTATGGAGAGGCTGTTGGTAATTACTTCGAGAGACTTTGAGCGCTCGCGAACTTCTACGAGGTCGCCAGGCTTCAAGGTAAACGAAGGAATGTTCACGACTTCGCCGTTCACGAGGATGTGCTTATGGAGCACAAGCTGACGTGCTGAACGACGCGTAGGTGCGATACCGAGGCGATACACGGTGTTATCAAGACGCGCTTCAAGAAGCTGCAACAATACTTCACCAGTCTTACCTTTTTTACGGGTAGCCGAATCAAATACTTTTGCGAACTGTCTTTCGAGCAATCCGTAGATGTACTTTGCCTTCTGCTTTTCGTTCAACTGAGTCGCGTATTCAGACTGCTTACGCTTCTTACCGCGACCATGCTGACCGGGCGCATAGTTCTTTTTCTGCAAAGCCTTATTCTCACCTAAGATAGGCTCGTTAAATCTTCTTGAAATTCTAACTTTTGGGCCTGTGTATCTTGCCATGTTACTTTGTTATTTCAGATTTCAGTTTCAGATTTCAGCCGGACGAACCGGACGCAAGAATCTGGAAGTTGAAATTTTAAATTAATTATACTCTTCTCTTTTTAGGAGGTCTGCAACCGTTGTGAGGAAGCGGAGTTACGTCGCGGATTGCGGTCACTTCGATTCCGGCACCCTGAATGGTACGAATCGCTGACTCGCGACCTGCTCCAGGACCTTTCACGAATACCTCGACCTTGCGGAGACCCAGTTCGTAGGCTTTCGTAGCGCACTCCTGAGCTGCCATCTGCGCAGCATAAGGTGTGTTCTTCTTAGAACCCTTGAAACCCATCTTTCCTGCAGATGCCCATGATACAACCTGACCGGTTGTGTTGGTCATCGCAATGATGATGTTGTTGAAACTGGCCCTGATGTGAGCCTGACCAACAGCCTCAACATTCACGACTCTTTTTTTCGCTTTATCTTTTCTCTTTTCAGCAGTTGCCATTATTGAAAAGTTATTTTCTTAATTCAATTAACCTTTAGTTGCCTTCTTCTTGTTGGCTACCGTCTTACGCTTACCCTTACGCGTACGTGCGTTGTTCTTGGTTGTCTGGCCACGAACGGGAAGTCCCTTACGGTGACGGAGACCACGATAGCATCCGATATCCATCAAACGCTTGATGTTCAGCTGAATTTCAGACTTGAGAACACCCTCAATCCGAAATCTCTCAGCGATGATCGCGCGGATCGCGTTGGACTCTTCGTCATTCCAATCCTTTACTTTCTTATCCAGGTTGACGCCTGCTTCAGTAAGGATGTTCTGAGCCGATCTGCGGCCAATGCCGAAGATGTATGTGAGACCGATCTCACCTCTTTTGTTATCCGGAATATCTACACCAGCGATACGTGCCATATATTATCCTTGTCTTTGTTTATATCTTGGATTCTTCTTGTTAATCACATACAGCTTGCCCTTGCGTCTGATGACTTTGCAATCAGCGCTGCGCTTTTTTATGGATGCTTTAACTTTCATGTCTTTGTCTTCTATATCTTACTTGTATCTGAACACAATTCTTCCTTTCGATAAATCATAGGGAGACATTTCCAGTCTCACCTTATCTCCTGGCAGAATCCGAATGTAATTCATTCTCATCTTACCAGAGATGTGGGCCAACACCTCGTGGCCATTCTCTAACTGCACCCGAAACATTGCGTTTGACAATGCTTCTGTTATTGTACCGTCTTGCTCAATTGACCTTTGCTTCGCCACTTATAGCTATAATTTTCTTCTATGTATTGATGCGTTGTCAATATTTCCGTTCTGTCTTTGTGCACTGCCACCGTGTGTTCAAAGTGAGCCGACGGCTTTCTGTCCGCTGTCCGGATTGTCCATCCGTCCCGCTCCTGAATCACGCTTCTTGTGCCCTGGTTGATCATCGGCTCGATGGCAAACACCATCCCGGGAACAATCTTGACACCTTTACCACGCTTTCCGTAGTTCGGAACTTCCGGTTCCTCATGAAGCTTTCGCCCCACTCCGTGTCCAACCAGTTCCCGAACGACACCGTAACCAAAACCTTCCACATAACTCTGGATGGCGTAGGCCACATCCCCGATTCGGTTGCCGGCTTTTGCCTGCTCGATCCCGAGGTAAAGCGACTGAAGTGTTCTTTCCAAAAGCATCAGTGTATCCTCTCCCACGCCCTCCAACGGATACGTGTAAGCTGAGTCACTATGGAATCCCTTGTACTGAACCCCGCAGTCGACTGAAATGACATCTGTGTCTTTCAGTTCGTAGTTGCCTGGGAAACCGTGAACCACTACTTCATTCACCGAGATGCAAAGCGTCGCGGGGAAGCCGTTGTAGTTCTTGAATGAAGGAATACCACCATTATCTCTGATGTATTCCTCTGCCACCTTATCCAGCGTGATTGTTTTTACGCCGGGTCGGATGAGTCTCGCGATTTCTCCATGAGCTTTTCCCAGTATCTGGGCAGACTCACGGATGATTGCCAGCTCGTCTTCCGTTTTGAGGTGAACCATTCAGCTTGTCAGGCCGCAGCAAATTGAGAACGTCCTTTTACTCTTCCAGACTTCATCATCCCCTCATAGTGTCGCATCAGCAGGTAGCTTTCAATTTGCTGAAGCGTATCGAGGATTACCCCGACCATAATCAGCAATGAAGTACCACCATAGAACTGAGCGAAGTTCTGGCCAATACCAGCTGCAACTGCAAATGCAGGCAGGATGGCAATGACTGCGAGGAACAAAGCTCCGGGCAAAGTAATTCTTGACAACACCGTGTCTATAAAGTCTGCAGTATCTTTTCCCGGCTTAACGCCTGGAATGAAACCACCATTTCTTTTCAAATTATCTGCAATGTCATTTGAGTTGATCGTGATCGCTGTGTAGAAGAACGTGAACACAAGGATCAAGGAACCAAACACCAAACTGTACTGCCATGAGAACGGATCGTTGAATACCTGGCTGATGCTGGCACCTGTATCCGTATCTTTCCAAATACCCACGAGGAGCACGGGGATGAACATCAATGCCTGAGCAAAGATGATGGGCATTACACCAGCTGAGTTCAGCTTCAATGGAATGAAATCCCTCTTACCTCCGTACAATTTATTTCCAATCACCTGCTTGGCATACTGAATGGGAATGCGACGCGTCGCCTGAGTCAGCATGATGACACCCATTACTACTGCGAACAATACAATCAATTCAATGATGAAGATGATTGCCTGGCCCATTCCACGGTTGTTCACTGCTTCGTCGTAGAACGCCAGTGGCAAACGAGAAACGATACCAATCATGATGAGGACTGAAATACCATTACCGATGCCTTTGTCCGTAATTCTTTCTCCCAGCCACATACAGAACATTGTTCCTGCGATAAGAATCGTGATGGCTGAGAAGTAGAAAAAGAAACCAGGATTGATGATGGCTGCAGGATCAATCGTGCCTTTGATGTAGGCAAAACCCTGGAAGCCGGTAATCACAATCGTCAATACGCGGGTGTACTGATTCAGACGCTTACGGCCAGATTCACCTTCTTTCTGCATCTTCTGGAAGCTGGGAACTGCAAAAGTTAACAGCTGCACAATGATGGATGCAGAGATATAAGGCATAATTCCAAGTGCAAAGATGGATGCACGAGCGAATGAACCGCCAAGGAAGGTATTCAACAACCCGAGGATACCGCCTGCTTCCGCACCACCAACAAGGCTGGGGTGCATCGCGTCGATACCAGGGATGACGATGTACGTTCCTAATCTGAAGATGATCAGAAATCCAATCGTGTTGAGGATACGCGTACGCAGTTCCTCAATTGAAAATATGTTCCTTATGGTCTGAAAGAAACGTTTCATTATTTCACAGTTGTTGCCGTTCCACCTGCTCCTTCGATTGCCTTTGTTGCTGCCGCAGAGAAGGCATGAGCCTGAACGCTAATTTTTGACTTCAATTCGCCTCTGCCCAACACCTTTACCTTGTCATTCTTTCCAACGATACCTTTACCAACCAAGAACTCGATTGTGAATTCGGCACCTTTATTTTCAGCGGCCAGTGTCTCTAATACATCGAGATTCACGGCCTTGAAATATTCTTTGTTAGGGTTCTTGAAACCAAACTTAGGCACACGGCGCTGGAGGGGCATCTGACCACCTTCAAAACCGGGCTTCGCATGGTATCCTGAACGAGACTGCGCACCTTTGTGACCGCGTCCGGCAGTTGAACCACCTGAACCCTGACCACGTCCCAGTCTCTTGTTTGTCTTAACTGAACCTTCTGCAGGTTTTAATGTATGCAGTTTCATGATTAAAGTTCTTTAACAGTGATCAAGTGATTTACCTTTCTGATCATTCCCGCGATTTGAGGAGTCAATTCCACCTGAACAGCTGAATGAATTTTTCCTAATCCCAAAGCCTTGATTGTACGCACCTGCGTATCAGGTCTTTTGATTGTACTTCTAACTTGAGTGATCTGTACTTTCGCCATGTCTTTTACCCGTTAAAAACTTTGGACAATGCAATACCTCTGTTCTTCGCAACGGTGTAAGCATCTCTCATGCTTGTCAGCGCCTTGAAAGTCGCCTTAACCACGTTGTGCGGATTAGAAGAGCCTTTTGACTTTGCCAATACGTTGTGCACACCGGCACTCTCGAGCACAGCGCGCATCGCACCACCGGCAATTACGCCAGTACCTTCAGATGCAGGCTTCAACAACACGAAGCCGCCGCCGAACTTACCGATAGATTCGTGAGGAACTGTTCCTTTGATAATCGGAACTTTCACGAGATGTTTCTTTGCATCGTCGATTCCCTTCGTGATTGCATCGGTAACTTCATTTGCCTTACCGAGACCATATCCAACAACACCGTTTCCATCGCCTACCACAACAATGGCTGCGAAGCTGAAACGACGTCCACCCTTTACCACCTTTGCTACGCGCTCGATGGCAACGACTTTCTCTTTCAGGTCGATCTCGCTGGCTTTTACTGTGCTAATATTGCTTACAGACATATTACTGTTTCTTTATCAATTAGAATTGTAAACCACCTTCTCTGGCACCTTCAGCAAGTGCTTTGATATTTCCGTGATAGAGGTAACCATTACGGTCGAATACAACTGCTGTTACTCCAGCAGCAGATGCCTTCTCAGCAATCTTCTTACCTACACTCTTAGAGTTTTCAATGTTCAGGTTCTTCTTGCCGAGCTCCTGGCTGGAAGCTGCAACGATAGTTACCTGCTTAACATCATCAATCAATTGCGCATAGATACCTGTATTGCTTCTGAATACACTCAATCTGGGTCTTTCAGTTGTACCTGAAATCTTCTTGCGAACACCCATCTTGATTCTCTCGCGTCTTTCTCTATTCTTGCCTGCCATAGTTACTTGTTGATTTCCGGCTTTCTGGTGGATGACACCAGGTCACCGGAGTTTTATGTTTATTCTATGATGCTTTTCTATTTATTACTTCGCAGCAGCCTTACCAGCTTTTCTACGAACAAACTCACCAGTGAAGCGAATACCTTTTCCTTTGTAAGGTTCAACTTTACGAAGCGACTTGATTTTCGCTGCAACCTGACCAATCAATTGCTTGTCGATGCCTTCAAGAATGATGGTAGGGTTTTGACCTTTCTCCTGAACCGCCTGAACTTTGATTTCAGATGGTACTGCCAGAAATACGTTATGCGAATAACCAAGGCTGAGTTCAAGAACATTGCTCTGTGCAGTAGCTTTGTAACCCACACCAACAAGTTCCATTTGCTTGCGGTATCCTTTTGAAACACCTTCAACCATGTTTGCGATCAATGCGCGGTATAAACCGTGCATAGACTTGTGGCGCTTTTGCTCTGTTGGTCTTTCAACCACATAGCCACCTTCTTCTTGCTTTACCACGAAGTCAGGATCGATAACCTGCTTCAATTCTCCTTTGGGACCTTTCACCGTCACACTGTGATTCTCTTTTGAGAAGTTGAGGGTTACTCCGGAAGGGACGGTTATTATCTTTTTACCTATACGTGACATGGCTGCTCAATTAATAAACGTAACACAAAACTTCACCGCCAACATTCATTGTGCGTGCTTCCTTGTCTGTGATAACACCACGAGACGTGCTGAGGATAGCGACACCCAGGCCGTTCATTACGCGAGGCATGCTTGATGCATTCACATATTGACGCAAACCGGGTGTAGAGATACGCTGAAGGCTTGTAATCGCAGACTCTCTGGTCTCAGGATTGTACTTCAACGCAATCTTAATATTACCCTGGTGGTTCTGGGTCTCTTCGAACTTGTAGTTGAGGATGTAGCCTTTGTCAAACAATACCTTGGTAATCTCCTTCTTCAGATTTGAAGCAGGGATCTCAACTACGCGGTGGTTCGCCTTGATGGCGTTCCGTAACCGGGTCAGGTAATCTGCTATAGGATCAGTCATTTTCTTATTCCTTTATTTAAAAAGCAAGCCCGTGTTTTTTTAAAACCGGGCTGCAAAGATATCGAACAATTTTAATTATTCAAACTGTTATCCGGTTTCGCCCCAATATTGTTTGGCGGGGGACCTTGATACTCAGCAACCAATATGTGTAGTTCCGGGCCAAAAACGCTTGTTTTCAGCGCGGGCCGTTGTTACCAGCTTGCCTTGGTCAGACCAGGGATTTTGCCGGCAGAGGCCATTTCACGGAACACGTTACGGCAAACGCCGAACTTGCCCATGTAACCTCTCGGACGGCCGGTAAGCTTGCAACGATTCTTCAGACGAACCGGAGACGCGTTACGCGGGAGTTTGTCCAGCGCCAGGTAATCACCGGCTTCTTTCAGAGCCTTTCTTTTCGCTGCTTTAGCGGCTACCAACTTTTCCCTTTTTGCCTGTCTGGCTATTACAGATAATTTCGCCATGCTTATTGTTGATTTTTATTCGCGAATGGCATCCCGAATTCCTTCAGGAGCTCAAAGCTTTCTTCATCCGTATTCGCAGTAGTTACGAACGTGATGTCCATACCACTGATTTTATTCACTTTATCGATAGAAATTTCAGGGAAGATGATCTGCTCCTTCACACCGAGTGTGTAGTTGCCACGACCGTCGAATCCTTTGTTGCTTACGCCGCGGAAATCGCGTACGCGGGGAAGCGCGATGTTCATGAGACGATCGAGGAATTCGTACATCTTATCACCACGGAGGGTAACACGAACACCGATAGGCATGTTTTCGCGCAACTTGAAGTTAGAAATCGCCTTCTTCGAGCGTGTCGCTACTGCCTTCTGACCGGTGATATTGGTAATTTCTTCGAGGGCAACATCGATAAGTTTCTTATCTGTTACCGCTACACCCATACCCTTGTTGATGCAGATCTTCTCGATCTTGGGAACCTGCATAACGGACTGATAATTGAACTTCTGCTTCAGCGCAGGTACAATTTCCTTGGTGTATTTTTCCTTTAGTCTTGGAGTAGCCATTACTTAATAAATTCTCCGGTTTTCTTAGAATATCTTTGAAGCTTACCCTTTTCGTTCAGCTTGCGGCCGGTACGAACAGGTTTTCCACTTGCGGGATCAATGAGCTGAAGATTGCTCACATGGATAGAGCCTTCAATCTTTTTGATACCACCCTCAGGTCTTCCGGCAGAAGGCTTCTGGTGTTTGGTGATGATGTTTAATCCTTCTACCAAAGCACGGTTCTTGTCAGGAAATACCTGCAATACTTTACCTTCTTTGCCTTTGTCATCACCGGCAATCACCTTAACCGTGTCGCCTTTCTTGATGTGCAGCTTGGTTTTTTTAACTGTTGCTTTTTCCATGGCTTAAATAACTTCTGGAGCCAGTGATACAATTTTCATGAACTGCTTCTCTCTGAGCTCACGAGCAACGGGACCGAAAATACGGGTTCCGCGGGGCTCATCCTGTGCATTGAGGAGAACAGCAGCATTATCTTCAAAACGGATATAAGAGCCGTCTTTTCTTCTAACTTCCTTTGTGGTGCGAACCACGACCGCTTTAGAAACGGTTCCTTTTTTCACCTGGCTGGTAGGGAGCGCAGACTTCACGGTAACGACAATCTTGTCGCCAACACTTGCGTATCCTTTTCTGGTACCGCCGAGCACGTGCATACAGAGAACTTCTTTAGCTCCGCTATTATCTGCTACGGTAAGTCTGGATTCGGTGCGTATCATATATTTAAAATCTTATTTGCCTGTTACTTCGCCTTCTCAACGATCTCAACCAATCTCCAACGCTTGTCTTTGCTCATTGGTCTGGTTTCCATGATGCGGACAGTGTCGCCGATACCCGCAGTGTTCTGCTCGTCATGAGCTTTGAACTTGGTGGTGCGGTTCACAAATTTTCCGTAGATCGGGTGCTTCACTTTTCTGTCGACAGCAACCGTGATTGTCTTTTGCATTTTATTGCTGACAACCTTGCCGATCCTTTCTTTTCTTTCGTTTCTTTCCATAACGGTGTTCGTTATTTTGACCTCAGGTCAGATTATTTTGATGCCTCTTTAGCTTTCAACTCAGTCTTCAGACGCGCGATTACTCTGCGTGAAGCCTTGATGCGCATCGGATTCTCAATAGCTGAAACCTGATGAGCAAATTTCAATTTGCGCAATGCTTCTGATTCACTGCTGATTTTGTCCTTCAGCTCAGCCAATGACAAAGATTTGATTTCAGAGTTCTTCATAATCTTATGATTCTACGTAGTCTCTTCTTACAGTGAATTTCGTCTTAATTGGAAGCTTACCTTCAGCAAGCGCCAATGCTTCTTTTGCAGTGGCCAGGTTTACTCCACCTGCCTCAAACAGGATGGTGCCAGGCTTCACTACTGCTACCCAGTATTCCGGAGCACCTTTACCCTTACCCATCCTCACTTCAGCTGGCTTACGTGTTACGGGCTTATCAGGGAAAATTCTAATCCATACCTGACCTTCGCGCTTCATTGCGCGGGTCACCGCGATACGCGCAGCTTCCAGCTGACGTGCGGTAATCCAGCCACCTTCAAGGGCTTTCAGAGCGAAAGAACCGAAGGCGATAGAATGTCCGCGGGTTGCCATCCCTTTTACGCGGCCTTTCTGTGTCTTTCTGAATTTGGTTCGTTTTGGCTGTAACATATCTTTTCTTCAGATTTTGATTTTAGATGGTTGTTAACCACCAACAATCCACATTAATTATCTATTTCCTCCTCTGTTGTCACCGCGACCTCTTCCGCCATCGCGACGTCCACCACCGTCTCCACCTCTTCTGCGTCCGCCTCTGTCATTACCACCACGACGATCGCCGCCCTGGCCGCCCTGACCTTGAGCATTGCTGCTCGCGAGGCCTACGTTCGGAGAAAGGTCACGCTTTCCGTAAACTTCTCCTTTGAAGATCCATACTTTGATACCAATCTTACCATACACAGTTTGTGCTTCAGAGATTGCATAATCAATATCTGCACGGAGTGTATGCAAAGGAATTCTGCCTTCCTTGTATTGTTCAGTTCTAGCCATGTCGGCACCAGCCAAACGACCAGATACTTTCACTTTGATACCTTCTGCACCAACACGCATGGCAGATGCAATTGCCTGCTTCATTGCGCGCTTGTAAGAAATACGAGCTTCAATTTGCTGGCCGATTGACTCACCAACGAGTTTCGCATCGAGCTCAGGTCTCTTGATTTCGAAGATGTTGATTTGAACATCCTTACCGGTGATCTTCTTCAACTCTTCCTTAATCTTGTCGACTTCATTTCCGCCTTTTCCAATCACAACGCCGGGACGAGCGGTGTGGATGGTCAGCGTGATGCGCTTCAGCGTTCTTTCGATAACCACTTTAGCGATACCGCCTTTTGGAATACGTGCATAAACGTATTCGCGGATTTTCTGATCTTCAACAAGCTTATCAGAGAAGGTATTTCCGCCATACCAGTTGGAATCCCAACCGCGAACAACACCAAGTCTAAACCCTACAGGATTAATCTTTTGTCCCATTTCTTATTCCTTAGTTTCTTTTGCTTCTGTTACTGTTACCTCACCGCCGGCATTCTTCATGCTGTCGATAACGAGCGTCACGTGGTTTGAACGCTTACGGATTCTGTGCGCACGTCCCTGAGGAGCAGGTCTCAATCTTTTCAGGATACGACCACCGTCTACCCAGATGTCTTTCACAAAGAGGTCTGCATCTTCCAGCTTCTCGTCCTGGTGTTTGTTCTCCCAGTTGGAGATTGCTGACAGCAACAACTTCTCGAGTTTTGCAGCACCAATTTTTGCTTCGTACTTCAGGATATTGAGTGCCTTGTTGACACGCTCACCTCTGATCAAGTCAGCAACCAGTCTCATCTTCCGTGGGGAAGAAGGAACATTGACAAGTTTCGCTACCACAGGGCCGGTCTTAGCGGCTTCCTTCTTTGCAGCAATCTTCTCTCTTTTTACGACTGACCTTTTAGTCTTTTTCGCTGTAGCTTCTGCCATGATTACTAAGCGTTTTCTTTCTTGTTACCTGAGTGACCGCGGAATGTTCTGGTAGGGGCAAACTCGCCGAGTTTGTGACCAACCATGTTTTCCGTTACGTAAACAGGGATAAATTTATTTCCATTATGTACTGCGAACGTGTGGCTGATCATTTCAGGCACAATAGTCGAACGGCGAGACCAGGTTTTGATGACTGATTTCTTGCCAGACTTCTCCGCAGTCTCTACTTTCTTCAGGAGGCGGAAGTCGCAATACGGTCCTTTCTTAATCGAACGTCCCATTATTTTTTCCTCTTAGATATGATTAGACGATCTGAATACTTCTTCGGATGACGGGTCTTCTTGCCCTTAGAGTAGAGGCCCTTACGTGATCTTGGATGACCACCGGAAGCACGACCTTCACCACCACCCATCGGGTGATCAACAGGGTTCATCGCAACACCACGTGTACGAGGACGGATACCTCTCCAACGTGAGCGACCTGCTTTTCCGACACTTTCGTTCATGTGGTCAGCATTTGAAACTGCACCTACAGTTGCGATGCAAACGTCTAACACGTTACGCATTTCACCTGAAGGCATTTTCAAAGTAGCGAGACCGTTTTCACGAGCGAGCAACTGAACAAAAGAACCTGCTGAGCGTGCAATTGCACCACCTTTTCCCGGCTTCATTTCCACGTTGTGAACGATGGTACCGAGCGGAATTTTATTCAATGGGAGCGCATTGCCTACTTCTGGAGCGACTTCCGGACCAGAAACTACTTCCTGTCCGACCTTCAATCCATTAGGAGCGATGATATATGACTTTGAACCGTCTTTGTAGTAAAGAAGAGCGATACGAGCCGAACGAGTCGGATCATATTCAATAGACTTTACCGTTGCAGGGATTCCGAATTTATCTCTCTTAAAATCGATCTCTCTGAGTTTCTGCTTGTGACCACCACCGATGTAGCGCATGGTCATTCTTCCCTTGCTGTTACGACCACCGGTCTTCTTGAGGGTGGTAACCAAAGACTTCTCCGGCTTGTTTGTCGTGATATCGTCAAACGAGGTGGCCAGTCTGTGTCTGGTTCCCGGAGTCACTGGTTTTAATTTCTTCAACGCCATTGTTCAATAATTATACGTTGCTATAAAAATCAATTACTTCGCCTGCTGCCAGGGTAACGATAGCCTTCTTGTAGTTTGGCTTACGACCGGACAACACGCCGGTTTTAGAGTAGCGCGTCTTGAACTTGCCCATGACGTTCATCGTGTTCACTTTCTCTACGTTTACTCCGTACTGCTTTTCAACAGCCTTTTTTATTTCCACTTTATTGGCTTCGGCATCCACAATGAATCCGTATTTGCCTTTCTCGTTCAAAGCAGAAACTTTTTCAGTAACCAGGGGCTTCTTCAGGATACTCATGACTCTCTGTTTAATAAGGTCTCAACTTTAGTAATAGAGCTTTCCACGAAGATGACGTTATCTGCGTTCATCACATCATACGTGTTGATGTTATCTGCCGTGGTTACTTTGGTGTTTTCCAGATTTCTTCCTGACAACACAATGTTCTTGTTGTTTTCGGAAAGAATGAGGAGTGTTTTCTTATCGCCGAGTGAAAGGGCGTTGAGAAGATTGAGGTAGCTCTTTGTTTTTGGAGCTTCGAAGTTGAAGTCTTCCAGAACCGCGATGGCGTTGTCTTTTGCCTTGTAAGAAAGAGCAGACTTACGCGCGAGGTCTTTCACCTTCTTGTTCAATTTGAAAGAGTAGTCGCGGGGAGCAGGACCGAAAATACGTCCACCACCTTTGAACTGAGGGTTCTTGATGTTACCCGCACGAGCTCCACCAGTACCTTTTTGTTTCTTAATCTTCTTGGAAGAACCTGAGATTTCGTTACGCTGCTTTGACTTGTGTGTACCCTGACGCTGGTTAGCGAGGATGCTTTTCACATCAAGATAGATAGCGTGGTCATTCGGTTCGATACCGAAAATAGCTTCAGGGAGGTTCACCTTCTTACCTGAGGACTGACCAGATGATTTTAATACTGCTACTTCCATTATTTCTGAAGGATTACAGTTGAATTCTTAGCGCCAGGCACAGAACCGCTGATAACGATGATGTTCTGATCAGGCATGATTTTCACAACCTTGAGGTTAGTAACAGTAACGCGATCGTTACCCATACGACCTGCAAGGCGCTTACCTTTGATTACACGGGAAGCAAAAGACGCGTTACCCATAGAACCAGGAGCACGAAGCCTGTTGTGCTGACCGTGAGTTTGTCCACCCACACCGCTGAAGCCGTGGCGTTTCACAACACCCTGGAAACCACGACCCTTGGAAGTACCTACAGCGTCGACGAAGTCGCCTTCTGTAAATATATCCTGGACGCGAACTTCCTTACCGAGCTCTGCGATTCCAGCAAATTCCTCCGCGATGTCGCGGAATTCAACGAGATGTCTCTTTACTGACGTGCTTGCCTTTTTGAAATGGCCTTGTTCGGCCTTGTTGGCATTCTTTGCCTTCTTTTCTCCAAATGCAAGCTGAACTGCAACGTATCCGTCAGTTTCAACATTCTTTACCTGCGTCACTACACAGGGACCCGCTTCAATTACGGTACAAGCGATGCTCTCGCCCTCGGGGCCGTAAACGCTAGTCATTCCAATTTTCTTTCCTATAATGCCAGGCATGATAAACCTATTTATGCTTGTTTTTCAGGATTTTGCCCCAGAGAACCTCAAGAGATTGCTTCTTGGCGCAAAAAGGACTGCAAAGATAGGAACTAAAGCTTAGTTAGCAAATGTGGGCTCGAAAATTTTCCCTCATTCTACCGCTTTGGGAGTACCGGTCCTCCAAACCCGCTTTTCCATCATTTCCTTTGACCCCTTCATCAGCCTATTCCCGGGAATAGACTATCATTGCCACGGCTTTTCTATTCTATGGTAAGCAACCAAAAATCGGCACCCTGGCTTATTCTGACGGCTTTACTGGCGGGATTGCTCGTCCTGAACCTGATTCTCGGAAGTGTAGCCATACCGTTGTGGGACATTATTCAGATATTATTTGGCATACCCACCGAGAACGAAACCTGGAGAAATATTATCCTGGAGTTCCGGCTGACCAAAGCTGTTGCCTGCCTGTTGGCGGGAGCCGCGCTCGCGCTCGCGGGGCTTCAGATGCAAACGCTTTTCAGGAATGCCCTGGCGGGGCCTGATGTCCTGGGACTGACCTCCGGAGCGAGCTTGCTCGTTTCGATCGTCCTGCTGGGACCTTCTGTCGGGCTGATCACCACAACACCCTGGATTGTTGCGGCCGCGGCCTCGTGCGGGAGCCTGATCATTTTTTTGGTCATGCTTGGCATGGCGGAGCGAATCCACGACAACGTCTCTTTATTAATCGTGGGGCTCATGGTGGGTGCGCTCACGACTTCGGTTGTCAGTGTTCTCCAATACACCAGCAACGCCGAGCAGTTACAAACTTTTGTTGTCTGGACGTTCGGCAGCCTTTCAAACCTGAACTGGACTGAATTGTCCGTTTTGGTGCTTGTCTTGTCCATCGGGACAGTGCTGGGACTCTATAATATGAAATCCATGAACGGCTGGCTGATGGGCGAGCGCTATGCACTGTCGGTTGGGATTCCGGTCCGTCGCGCCCGTATGCTCATGATTATTTCGGCCTCTATATTAACAGGGTCCGTGACGGCGTTCTGCGGGCCAGTTGCTTTCGTCGGGCTGGCGGTTCCTCATCTGGTGAGGATGGTCTTCCGGACAAGCAATCACCGCGTCCTCATTCCGGCGGTCATGGTGGGCGGAGCCTCCCTCCTGTTGTTTTGCGATATCCTCACGGCCGTGCCCGGGGATGGCAAGGTGCTTCCTTTAAATGCAGTCACGTCTCTTGTTGGGGCTCCTGTAGTGATTTGGCTTATCGTAAGGAAAAAAACCATCAGCATCTGATTTTATGAAAATTCGTGGGCTCAAGGTGGGATTTCAGTCAGGCAAGCAGGAGCGTGTACTCTTCGACGACCTGAATCTGGAGTTAACGCCAGGGCAGCTTGTTTGCTTCATGGGCCCAAACGGCATCGGGAAATCGTCGTTGATTAGAACGATTGCTGGTTTGCAGCCTCCCCTTGACGGCGCAATTGATATTGACGGAAAGAAGCCCACAGCGAAAGACATCAGCGTGGTGCTCACGGAGCGGGTTCATGCCCCCAATACCACCGTGTTCTATTTAATTGCCTATGGCCGGTACCCTTATTTGCGCTGGAACCTGCAATTTTCCCCGGACGATTTGTCTAAGATCAATGAGGCCATTGACCAGGTTCATGTCAGGGATTTGGTAGATAAGGACATTCGTGAACTCAGCGATGGACAAATGCAAATGGTCATGATCGCAAAAGCGATCGCGCAGGATACCCCTGTTATCATCCTTGATGAACCGACGGCACACCTTGACCTGAATAACCGGGTAGAGGTGATGAACGTGCTGCGCAAACTTTGTCGGGTGATGAACAAAGCGATCCTTGTGAGTACGCACGAACTGGATCTGGCACTGCAGCTGGCCGATGTGATCTGGCTTACCGACAACGAACGCGGCATCATCGCAGGGCTTCCGGAGGATCTGGTTCTTTCAGGTAAGTTCGATGAGGTTTTCAAATTCAAGGGATTTGATCTTCGGACCGGCGAGGTTTATCACGAAGCCTTTCGCAATACAACGGTGGAGCTACATGGCGAAGGACACGATCTGTTATGGACGCGCAATTGTCTGCAGCGAAACGGATTTGAGGTGACGAATTTATCCTCATCCGTACGGGTTGACGTTGTCAATGATCGGGATTCAACTACGTGGAAATTAGCCTTGGGAGAAAAAACAGCACACTTTCAAAAACTTGAAGATCTTGTTCGGGTACTGATATCAAACGTTTGCGAATCGGGCAAGTAAGTTTAAAGCGGAAATAATCAAACTCTGATGGCATCTAATTGTTAGGTTTGCACTTAATATCATTGCTACCAAACACATGTCATTCGTATCCAGTCTCTTTCCTTACAAATTCGATAAGAAATACACCAAGCCAGTTGCGTACTTCTCCATGGAATTTGCTGTTGACCAACCGCTCAAGATCTATAGCGGCGGCTTGGGATTTCTTGCGGGGTCGCACCTGAGAAGTGCATATGAATTGAAGCAGAACCTTATTGGTATTGGCATCTTATGGAAAAAGGGCTATTACGATCAGGAGCGAAACCAGGACCAGACACTGCGGGTTTCTTTCCGCGACAAGGACTACCACTATCTTACGGATACAAATATTTTGTTTCCGATCACCATTCACGGAGCACGTGTTTATGTGAAGGCGTTTCTGCTAAAGCCAGAAGTATTTCAATCTGCACCGCTGTTCCTGCTCACCACGGATATTCCTGAGAACGATTACCTCGCTCAAACCATCTCTCATCGCCTGTATGATCCGAATGAAACCACGCGAATTGCACAGTCTATTCTTCTGGGCGTCGGCGGCGCGAAACTTCTCGACATACTTGAGCGCAAGACGGACATCTACCACATGAATGAGGGGCACGCACTTCCCTTGTGTTTTTATTTGCTCGACAAATACAAAGACCTTGATGAAGTGAAGAAGCGTGTGGTATTCACAACACATACGCCTGAGAAAGCAGGGAACGAAGAGCACAGTGTCCCTTTGCTTAATGAGATGTCGTTCTTCAACGGCCTCACTGTTGAACAGGTTCAGCAATATGTAAAACCTGAGAATGGTGTGCTCAACTATACACTCACTGCACTGCGAATGGCAAAAATTGCCAATGGCGTTTCGCAACTCCACGGTGAAGTATCAAGAAAGATGTGGCATGGCTTCAGTGACATTTGTGAGATCACCGCGATTACCAATGCACAGAACAAGACGTACTGGATGGATCCTGTGCTCGAAAAAGCACTTGAGAAAGACAACGACAAAGCACTTGTGTCGCGAAAGAAAGAACTCAAGCACAAACTGTTTCGAGTTGTTGCCAACCAGACTGGAAAGTTGTTTGATGAAAATGTATTAACCATCGTGTGGGCAAGACGATTTGCGGCATACAAACGCGCGAATCTTGTTCTATCGAATTTTGATCGGTTCCTGCGGATCGCCAAGAATGAAAAGTACCCTGTTCAGTTTATCTGGGCGGGCAAGCCATATCCGGAAGATTTCACTGCGATTAACATTTTCAACGAGATATATTGGAAGACCAAAGCCCTGCGCAATTGCACGGTCGTAACCGGATATGAATTGTGGCTTTCGGGACATTTGAAGAAAGGCTCTGATGTCTGGTTGAATAATCCCAAACTGTACCACGAAGCATCAGGTACTTCAGGTATGACGGCGGCAATGAATGGAAGTGTAAATTTGTCCATTCCTGACGGCTGGGTTCCTGAATTTGCAAAGCATGGCCACAATGCCTTCCTTGTTCAGCCCGCAGCAGAGTCGCTCTCGCAGGAGGAAAAAGATAAGATTGAAGAAACACATTTACTTGATGTACTCGAGCACGAGCTGATTCCTATGTATTATGAAAAGCCCGAGCAGTGGAACATGATCGTGAAGAACGCGATGAAAGAGATCACGCCGTATTTCGACTCCGGCAGAATGGCGCATGAGTATTACGAGAAGTTGTATCATTATGAAGGCATCAGCCACAGCAGTGAGGAGGCTTCTCAGAAGACCGCATAAGTTTTTTGACTGAAGTATGTGTGGTTAAGCCAACTGCTTCTACGATGATAACAAAAAAGAGTCCCCCGAAAGGCGGACTCTTTTGTTTAGTTATCTGTCCAGTCCAGCATCACGACGTTTTGTCCTGATGCTGATTTTGTTTCACGTCGCTTTTCTTAAAGCCATAAGGACAATGTCTGCAGCCGCTTTGACAACAGTAGCCGCGTTTTAGATGAAACGCCTCCGTGAAAATCAGCAAGCCATTCTCGTAGTAAAAGTCCTTCTCGGGCTCGCCTGTCATTTTTCTGTTTCCGAAGTCCATTTAGAATCGATGCGTTAACTTGAGGTAGAATGCCCTGCCTCTGGTATTAAAGCCTGCAATCTCTGCATATTGTTCATCAAAAACATTCTCCACACGAAAAGTAGCGTTAAACAAACGACTGTTCTGCCAGCCGATTTGGAGTCCAAAAAGATAGTACGAATCGACATTCACATTACCCAGAGCACCAAAAGGCCCTAGTGTGAAATCGTATGCCACGTCGGGTCTTGAAGCGACATAACGCAGCGTCGGAGAAATCGACAATTGGGAAATTGGTTTCCAGTTCAATTGAACAAAAGAAGAGGATGCCGGTCTTCTGCTGAGCTTTTCGGTCTCAAAATTTGAAGACAGAAAAGTTCCGTAGCTGTACAACTGCACCTGGTTACCGCGTGTAGCCTCTGCGTTGATATCGGACGGTCTCGCACTGATTTCCCCTGAGAGAAGTGACAAGTGACCGAGGATTGACAACTTGTCGCCAAGCTCCCAATACGCTTCAAGTTCGCCACCCCATGTTGAAAGAGAAGCGATATTCAAGTACGTGTCTCCTTCATAATCGCCGAAACCGAGGTCATCAACAGGTTTGCCGGCAGTCCACAGATAGACATACTCGATGGCGTTGTCCACTTCATTGCGAAAGGCAGATGCCGTAATGTAGTGTCCTGCCTTGAACTGATGCTTATACCCAAGCTCAATAGACAAAGACTGCTCGGCATCCAATTGTCGGTTGCCTCTTTGGGGATCATAAAGCTGATATAATGACGGCGCGTTAAACGCTGACGAAACAGAAGCGTACGCCAAGCCCTGCCCGATTTTCAAATAGGGGTTTGCCTCCACGGTGAGCACATTGCCGAACAGGCTGTGGTGTGATAACCTGGCGCCGCCCTCAACTCCAAATTGACCCAGCCGGTAATTGGCCTGAGCGAATGCGTAGGTAGTTGTTGCGGACGACTGGATGCTGTCATAGTTTGTTTCGGACGAGAAGGGAAAATCTCCGCCGAGGAAAACAAACGTATTAAAATTCATCTCTTCGCGGTTGACCCCTACCCCTATCGTTGCAGTCAATTTATCGGTCGTGTAGGCCGCCTGCAACTCGTGGGTGTTCAGGTTGCCAAAGTAGTTTCCCTTAAAGTAGGTCTGATCCGTCGCGCCATTCGCGTTGACTAAAGATGAATCGTTGGTATTGATGCGCTTCGAGTTGCTGTAAGAGCCCAGGAGAGTGAACTTCCATAACGGGCTCACTGCATAGGAGAAATTATAATCGAAAAAATTTCGGGAGAACTTAAGCTTGTTATTATCATCATCGCGGAAAGCGCCGCCATCAATGTCCGCATCCTGGGAACTGCGACGGTAACCAATTCTGAAATCCAGGTTTTTCTTTGTCAATCCGGTAGCCACCGACACGTCTGTTTTGACGAAGCCATCGCGGTCGCGTGTCGTAAATCCCTCTGTCCTTTTTGCCGATGCATCAAGGCCGTTTACATTTTGATGAAACAAAGAACCGTTTACGTATAGTCCATGACCGGTTTGATAACGCACATCGGCTTGTCCATTCATCGAATATGCTTTACCACCCAGTGCACCGCCCTGCAAACTGAGAACACCGCTCACTCCGGCATCGCCGTTCTTCCTGGTGATGATATTGATGACTCCGCCAATCGCGGCACCGCCGTACATGGTACTGTGTCCTCCGTGCAATATTTCAATGCGCTCAACATTTGCCGTCGAGATTTCGGAAAGGTCAATTGCACTATTAGGTGAAGATGGATCATAAATCCGAACGCCGTCAATTAAGACAGCGACTTGATTGCTGTTCATACCACGCATGAATACACTCTGGTTTGTTCCAGGTGTTTGTCCACCACCGACGACGAAGAGACCTCGCTGGTGACTGATGAGTTCGCCCACCGAGTTGAAGGCAGATTGCTCGATTGTGTTCCGATCGATCACGAAAATACTTCTTGGAACGTCAAGGATCTTTTGTTCAAGTCTTGACGACGACACAACGATTTCTTCGAGTCGTTGTGTTTTCAGTGAGTCCTGTCCATACAGGCGGACGCACAGCACAAGTGCAATGATTAGGAGTTTGTTTTTCCTCATAGCATTTTAATTTTTTTGGTTAAACACTATGAGCCTTGAATAGAAGAAGAGAATAGACGAACCAGGACATGCCTGTCGCTTACTCATCGCCTTTCACCCGAAAGCTCTGATTTTTGCAGAATGGCGGCAGGTCTCCTGGCTTTCCACTTTGCCGATGCCTTCCCATCCCTGCGCGCTGGGGACAGTGGCGTTGATATCGACAAAACAAATGTGGATCACAGTTGCGGGGACAGCTCCGGTTTGACACCGGATTCCCTTTTAATCCTCTGACGTTGTAAAACAGCAGAGGAACCGTCTTTCCGGGGGCAAACATAAGACGCAGAGACGTTATTTACAAAATGGTGCTCCCTCCCATTATATTAGCGCTATGTTAAAATCAATTGTTGTCGTCTTCTCCCTGTTTGTTGTTTTATCTTCATGCAAGGAAAAAAAAACAGATCAAGCTGTTCAACAGGCCACTGACAAGACGCCTTTAAAATATGCAACCGGTTTTCGAGTCAGCAGTGCTGCAAATCATTCGAAACTTGTTGAAGTAATCAGTCCTTACCAGGGGGCAAATACCGGTTTCACATACCTGCTTGTTCCCGATGGTGAAGAAGTCCCTGCTCACGCTTCGGATGTTCGTGTCATTCGTACACCTATCAAATCCATCGTGTGTACCTCCACGACACATATTCCCATGCTTGACTATTTGGAGTCAAGCGAATTGCTCGTGGGTTTCCCCACGCTCGACTTCATTAGTTCAAAAACGATGCGTGCCAGAATTAATGCGGGAAAAATCACAGAGCTCGGGACCGACAAAGGAATGAATCTCGAACTTGTTGCCGCATTGAAGCCTGAGTTGGTGATGGGCTATACTATGTCTGCAGACTATGGCCAGTTTGGAAAAATTGAAGACTTCGGCATTCCGGTGTTCATTAATGCAGAATATCTTGAGAAGCATCCGCTTGGCCGGGCAGAGTGGATAAAGTTAATGGGTCTGTTGGTTGGAAAGGAAAAAGAAGCTGACTCGGTATTTCATGCAATCGAGGCGGCTTACTTGCAAACGCGTGATCTCGTTTCATCTGTCGGCATTCGTCCTCGCGTGATGAGTGGAATTATGTATGGCGATGCGTGGTTTCTGCCGGGTGGTCAGAACTATGCCGCAAAAATTCTTCAAGATGCCGGATGTGATTATTTATGGGCAAGCGATTCGTCGCACGGTTATCTTCAGCTTAGTCTTGAAGCGGTGTACGACAAAGCAGCGAATGCCGATCTATGGATCGGCGTAGCAGATATGAAGTCGATGAAACAGTTAGGCGATGCGAATAACTACTATACCCGCTTTAAACCATTTCGCGAACAACAGGTCTACAGCTACGATAAGCGAAAAGGCGAAAAAGGAGGAAGTGAATATCTCGAAACAGGATACCTTCGACCTGATCTGATTTTAAAAGATCTCGTCCGGATTGCACATCCTGAATTGATGCCCGAGCACGAGTTATATTTTCACGCGAAGCTGGAGTAATCAGGCTACTGCTTCCTCAGCGACGAATTCAAGCCCTGCTTTTTGCATGGCAGCGTAACCCCCGTACACATTAACTAAATCCTTAAAGCCGTGCTTCAACATGATGGAGATTGCTGTCATCGAACGATAGCCTCCTCCACAATGCACGATATACTGCCGGTTCTTGTCGAGGTGATCAAAGTTGTTGGGAAAATCAGCTAAAGGCAAAAACTCTGCGTCACGCAAATGACCATTGCTCCATTCTCCCGGCTTGCGAACGTCGAGAATATGTGCACCTGACACCTCATGCAAGGCATCTGCATGGATGCTGTGAACGGTGTTCTTCTGTCCCTGATATGCACTCATGCCGTCGCGCAGATATCCAGCAATATTTTCATAACCAACGCGCGCCAGTCGTAATACCGCTTCTTGCTCCTTGCCCGCCTCCGTGACTAAGACAATCTTCCGGTCGATCGGAAGTAATGTACCTACCCACACCGCGAACTGTCCGTTCAATCCAATGTTAATTGCGCCCGGAACAAATCCTTTTTCAAAATCATCAGCCGTGCGTGTGTCCAGAATGATTGCTCCCGAAGCGACCTCCTGATCAAACTCCGCTTGCGACAGCGGCTTGGTATTTCTTGTCAATACTTCTTCGACCGGTTCGTAACCTGTTTTGTTGATGCGCGCATCCTGATAAAAATATTGAGGAGGAGGCAGAATGCCGTCGGTCACCTGCTTAATGAATTCATCCTTGCTGATGTCCTTCAACGCATAGTTTGTTTTCTTCTGAATGCCGATCGTTGAAAATGTTTCTTTGCCAATATTCTTTCCGCATGCAGAGCCCGGACCGTGTGCCGGATAAACAATCACGTCGTCAGGGAGCGTTTTGATCTTCTTTTGCAACGATTCAAACAACATTCCTGCAAGTTCCTCCCGGCTCATGACTCCGTCCAATAAATCGGGACGACCAACATCACCCACGAATAGTGTATCCCCTGTGAAAACCGCATGCGGCTTACCTTCCTCGTCTCTCAGCAAATAGCATGAGGACTCGGGCGTGTGGCCAGGAGTGTGGAGTACTTCAATAGTGATTTTACCAATGGTGAAGCGCTCACCGTCGGTCGCATTGTGGACTTTGTACTCTGTATTCGCCAGAGGTCCGTAAACAATGGGTGCATTTACCTTTCGGGCGAGATCGATGTGCCCCGAAACAAAATCTGCATGAAAATGTGTCTCGAAAACGTACTTGATTTTTGCCTCACGTCGGGCTGCGAGTTCGATATATGGTTCTGTTTCTCTCAGCGGGTCGATGATTGCAGCTTCGCCTTCTGACTCGATGTAGTAAGCGGCTTCAGCCAGGCAGTTGGTGTACAATTGTTCGATGTACATAGTTAACTTCGGTTTTCGAAATGAGGACACAAATTTGATAAAAATTCCCGTCTTATTCTCTTCTGTCTTAACTTTGTGGACCCAGCCGAAAACGTGAGCAGAGCCCGCACTTTATTTCTTCTTTTTGTTTTAATCCCAATTTTTGTTTGGAGTTTGCCGTTTCAGGCTCCTCCCGATCCAGAACCATTTACCGATAGCCGTGGTCGCGTTGGGCTCCGCACTTCCACGGGTGAAATACTTATTCCTGCTTCCTATGATGCGCTCGGGTGGAGTGATGGCACATTCTCCCTGGCAGGAACGACAACCGGGTATAAATCCAATGGTCTGTGGGGACTTATCAATCTCAAAAATCAAAAAATTACTAAGGCTGAGTTTACCGATTTGTCGCCTGCTAACGGGCAGGCTATCGTCGCGCGCAAAAAACTTCCCAACCAGGTTTGGGTTGCTTCTGGCGTTATTGACGTGAATGGAAAAGAGCTTGTGCCGTTTGTGTACGACGGCATCAGCATCACGTCGTTCCGCGGAATCGTCTACAACAAGAGCCCCAGGGGATTTAAACACGGACTCATTGATCTGACCGGAAACGTATTGATACCTGTTCAGTACCTGAGCATCTTTCCAATTGGTAGTCTCCGGTATGCAGTCACTGACTTTAATCAAAAAATTGCAGTGTTCGATGAGAATGGAAATGCCCTGACCGGGTTTGATATTGACAGCATATCAACTTTCCAGCAAGGCTATGCGAAAATTTATCGCGAGCAGCATGTGGGTTTACTCGATCGCGAGGGAAACATCAAAGCCGAAACGAAATATGCGGCACTGAAAATTGAAAACAACACTTTTCTCGGTAAGCTGCCCGACACGTGGTATTTTCTTGACGAATCATTTAAAGCTAGTAGTGAACTTCAGGCCGACTCGCTGATCAAAGTAAGTGACCATACCTTGAAAGCATATGAGGCAGGGTACTATCAACTCCTGAATCGCGATTTGAAACCGATCAGTCTTAAATCAAAATGGATCGGAAACTTCAATAACGGCATTGCCCTATTCGGAGAGAAAAATCAACTGGGTGCGATCAGAGAAGACGGACACGTTGTACTCGCAAATAAATATCAAAACGTCCGGATTGATGGCGATTACTTTATTGCTACCAGTACGCTTGAAAACAACGTGAAATGGATTTTACTGGATAAATCACAAAAGCGCGTGGGCAATCGCTTTTATGATGATATACTTCCATTTAACGGAGCATTCTTCCCTGTACGTAACAAGAAACATTGGGGCGGACTGGACAAGAATGGGAACGAAATTGTCGCTTGTGTCCACGACTCAATATTTCACGTCGTTGGTGACAAGATCAGTCTTCGTTTCAAAGGAAAATATGGTGTGATGAGCACACGCGAGGAATGGATTATTGCTCCGCAGCCATGGCCCATTCAAATTATCAGCGATAGTCATTTCCTGGAGAAGCGTGACAGCATTAGTTATCTGAAAACATTTTCTGGCCAGACGATCTATTTCACGTCGCGGAAAATGATTTACGATATGCCCAATGTGCGCCTGGAGGGAGCGGATGGACATGTGAAGTGGATTTCATTGGAAGGGCTCGAGGTTAATCCAACCATAAAACTTTCCACTGCAACGCCATTGTCAATTACAAAAGCCTCCAGCAACGTCAATGTTTTCGAAGAGCGTGAGGGGCTTCGGGGTATTTTTCGCGATGGAAAGTTTGGTTTCGTTGATTCCCGTGGTCGTCTTCGAATTGCGAATCGTTACGACTCAATTCAATCATTCCATGAAGGATATGCAGCAGTCAAGATTCGGGGACGCTGGGGATACATTAACACCTCAGATCAAATTGTGATACAACCACAGTTTGAATGGGTTGGACAATTTGAGAAAGGGCGGGCCATTGTCAAGCAGAAAAACTTTTTCGGTGTTATTGATCTCAAGGGAAAATTTATTCTCCCTCCCCGCTATGAAACGCTTTCATTTTCGGAAGGCGGCCGTTATTACATTCGGCAAAATGGACTACACGGGATTCTTGATGCACAGGGAAGAATTATCGTCCAGCCGAAATATCATCGTCTCCAGGATTTGAATAATGGATATTTCATTGCAGGCAAAGACGATTACTATGGATTACTAAATGGCGACGGACTGAATGTTGTTCCGATGATCTATCAGCAACTTGATTACGATGCAGTCTCGAAGCGTTACATCGGTTTGATCCGCGGAGAATGGGAACGCCTTAAAACAAATTAGTCACCCTGCGAGCAAGGTGACTAATATTATCAAATTACTAATTCAGAATCTTAATCCTTCTTCGGCGTATTCGCAGAGCCGGAACCGCTGCCGGCAATGGATTGTCTCATGCTTGTATCCGCCTGAACATTCTGCATCTTGTAATAATCCATAATGCCAAGATTTCCTGAGCGGAACGCATCAGACAATGCTTTAGGAATTTCAGCTTCCGCCTCAATCACCTTCGCACGCGCTTCTTGTGCTTTCGCTTTCATTTCCTGCTCGAGGGCAACCGCCATTGCTCGGCGTTCCTCTGCTTTTGCTTCAGCAACTTTCAAGTCGGCACTTGCCTGGTCAATTTGCAATTTTGCACCAATGTTTGCTCCGACATCAACATCAGCGATATCAATGGAGAGAATCTCAAATGCAGTTCCTGCGTCGAGGCCTTTTGCCAAAACCACCTTTGAAATCTTCTCCGGTGTTTCCAATACTTCTTTGTGTGAACGTGCAGAACCGATAGCCGTCACGATACCTTCGCCCACACGTGCAAGGATTGTATCTTCGCCGGCACCACCCACTAATTGTGCGATGCTGGCGCGCACGGTAACGCGCGCAACGGCCACCAGCTGAATACCATCCGCAGCAACAGCAGCCACTTTAGGCGTCGTGATCACTTTAGGGTTTACCGAAATTTGTACGGCCTGAAATACATCGCGACCCGCGAGGTCAATTGCAGTCGCCTGCTTGAAATCCAGTCTGATGCTTGCCTTATCTGCTGAGATCAACGCACGAATAACGTTAGGAACATTTCCGCCGGCCAGGTAGTGCGTCTCTAATTCATTTGAAGTTAGTTTGAGTCCCGCTTTTGTTGCCGTGATGAGCGATTCAACAATCACGCGTGGTGGCACTTTCCGAATACGCATGAACACAAGCTCAAATAGACCAACGCTTACGCCCGAGAAAATGGCCGTAATCCAGAGGTTTACCGGAACAAAGTATAAAAAGATAAAAAAGAGAATAATTCCTCCGAATACCAGGAGAAGTACTCCTGCACCGCCGTCAAATTCCATAAGGTTAGATTGGGTTTGTGGGTTCTACAATAATTTGATTTGATTCAATAGATATAATCTTCACAGGCGTTCCCGGATCGATATATTGTCCGAGCGTCTTCACCTCAAATTGTTCATCTTTAAACTGCGCCTTTCCGAAAGGACGCAGCGTGGACAAGGCGATTCCGCCTTCCCCAACGGCCAGACTACTGGTCAGTCCCTCATTAAATCGGCTCTGTATGGACGACTTCAGAGAAAACCGCTTCCAAAGGCCTCCTCGGAAACCGGCATAGAGTACCAAACCAGAGAAAATAAAGAAGCTAATGAGTGCAATCATTCCTGTTTGTTGTCCATAGTGTTTGTACGTGAGCGCGATAGCTCCCATGGAAAGAAAGAAGCCGAATAACCCAACGAATGTCGTTCCTGGTATAAGAAAAACTTCAACGAGGATCAACAAAAGTCCGATTCCGAGCAGTATCGCGATGATTAGCCAGATGGTCATGTTCAAAGATAACCAAATTCACGTAACGGCAGTAAATCAATAAGCTCGCGCAAAAAGCACACGCCGCGCCGATGGCTTGCCGGAGAAAATACACTGGCCTGCCTCCTCGCGTGCATCAAGCGGAATACAACGGATTGATGCCTTTGTTTCCTCTTTGATTGCTGCCTCGGTTTCAGTTGTTCCGTCCCAATGAGCCGAAACAAAACCGCCCTTCTCGTCCAGTATTTTTTTGAACTCGTCGTAGCTGTTTACTTCAGTTGTCATTGATTCCCGGAATGCCTTTGCCTTCTCGTAAATATTCCGTTGGATCTCATCCAGCAGCTGAGGCACGAAATCGGCCACTTCACTTAATTTAATGACCTGTTTTGTCTTTGTATCGCGACGTGCCACTTCTGCCGTCCCGTTTTCCAAATCGCGCGGACCAAGTGCAATGCGAACCGGCACACCTTTTAATTCCCACTCCGCGAACTTGAATCCTGGCTTGTGTGTGTCTCGTTTGTCAAATTTCACTTCGAAACCGAGCTTCTTCAGGGGTGCAGCAAATTCCTTTACCTTTTCTTCAATCTTAGCCAATTCTTCTTCGCTCTTGAAGATGGGGACCACAACGACATGGATAGGCGCCAATTTGGGTGGAAGCACCAGTCCGTCGTCATCCGAATGCGCCATAATAAGGGCACCCATCAACCGCGTACTAACGCCCCATGACGTTCCCCACACATGTTCGAGCTTACCTTCTTTGGAGGCAAACTGCACGTTAAATGCTTTTGCGAAATTCTGACCAAGAAAATGGGATGTACCTGCCTGGAGCGCTTTACCATCCTGCATCATCGCTTCAATGCAATATGTGTCCAGGGCGCCTGGGAATCTCTCGCCCTCCGACTTTCTGCCTTTGACAACCGGAAGCGCCATGAAGTTCTCTGCAAAATCAGCATAAACGTGGAGCATCTGTACGGTTTCCGCTACTGCTTCGTCGGCCGTAGAATGAGCTGTATGCCCTTCCTGCCAGAGAAACTCTGCGGTGCGCAAAAATAATCGGGTTCTCATCTCCCAGCGAACCACATTGGCCCATTGATTTACGAGAATCGGAAGGTCACGATACGACTGTATCCATTTCTTGTAGGTATTCCAGATGATGGCCTCACTGGTCGGACGAACGACAAGCTCTTCCTCCAGTTTCGCATCCGGATCAACTATCAATTTTCCTTTATTATTTGGGTCAGTTTTCAGACGGTAATGTGTCACGATGGCGCATTCCTTCGCAAAACCCTCTGCATTTTTCTCTTCTGCTTCAAACAAACTTTTAGGAACAAAAAGCGGGAAATAGGCATTCGTATGCCCGGTGTCCTTAAACATTTTGTCCAATGCCTGCTGCATCTTTTCCCAGATGCTGTACCCGTACGGTTTGATGACCATACAACCGCGCACATCGGAATGCTCCGCCAGGTCAGCCTTCTTGACGAGCTCGTTGTACCAGAGTGAGTAGTCTTCGCTTCTTGATGGTAGCTCCTTGGCCATAATGGTATAGTTATTGCGTTTAATTCAGGGCGCAAATATAGGTCTAATGAACCATTCTTGCGCGCCGAGTTGTCAATTGAAGGTGAATATATGCGGGGAGGGCGATACGCGCTCTGAACAAATCCCCTCCAAGCAAACTAATTTTTGTATTTTTAAGAATACTTTCTCTCGGAAATACGTTAGAATAGTCAGGTAGATAAAACCCAAAGGTTATGAACATCAGGAATGCAGTTACCTACATCGTGGCACTTACCTTTCCGGTAGCCGTTGCTGCGCAGAGCGTAGAATATGATGATATGTATTTCAACCGGAAGGACCGTGCGAAGCTGAATGCCTCGAGCCAGTTGGGAAAACAGTCCAACGATTCTTATAGCCGCAAGCAGCAAGAGCTCAATGAGGAAACCGGGAACCAAAATCCGACGGACAGCTATTCTGCAAGAAATACAAATCCGGAGTTCACAGCCCGGGAAAATTCCGAGGCTTCGGCGCAGGAAGATGAAAACTACTTCGTCAATAATTTCAATTCCGCTTCCACCAACTATAACAACTGGAATAACGATTTTAACGACTGGTACAACAGTCCATGGTATTCAGCAAACAACTTTGGTCCTGCCTATCAGGGCTGGAACAACGGCTACTATTCACGTTATGGCTACGGAGGATGGAATTCCTGGAATTCATTTAACAATCCTTGGGGATATGGCATGAACGGCTGGGGTTACAGCCCCGGTTGGAGCATGAGTTTCGGAAATTCGTGGGGATATGGAAATTCTTTCGGATGGGGCAACTCGTTCGGATGGGGTAACGGATGGAACAGCTGGGGCTGGAATTCATTCGCAGGCAATCCCTGGTTCTGGAACAGACCGACGATCATTGTGGTCAATCCTGGCGAAACAGGTGGCAGGAATGTGGTTTATGGAAAGCGCCCTGGTCGTCAAGGCTATGTTTACACCAACGATGCGAACCGCAGCCGCAGCACGGTCAATGCGACCAGCAGCAATGGCAGAACTTCTTCCAACGGCAGAGCGTCCAGCGATTCGTATTATAATCGTCAATGGAGAAACTCAGGATCAACAGCAGGCTCTGATAACAGCTATTCGCAAGACAGCAGAAACAGTACGCAGAGAAACCGGTCGTGGAGCAATTCCAGCTCCGATAACAGCGGGTCTTCCTGGGGAAATAGCAACTCAAGCGGAAATAGCCGTAGTTCCGGGTCATTTAGCGGGTCGCGTTCAACTTCCGGAAGCTCATCAAGTGGCAGTGGTACACGCAGTGGCAGCACGACACGCGGTCGCGGCAGAAACTAACTTCTTAATTTTTTAGTGACATGAACAAAATTTTCGGGTTCATCCTGACAGCTACCGCTTTGTTCGGGCTGCAGCAGGCAGGTGCCCAGAGTTATGCGGAGATGGCCCATACTTTTGGGCGCACGAATCCTCCAGGGAGTGCGCGTGTACTTGGCGTGGGTGGGGCGGCAACCGCTCTCGGGGGCGACTACAGTGCCGCGTTGACCAACCCGGCAGGTCTTGGCATGTATAATCGATCAGAGTTTACGTTCACACCAGGATTTACCACGACGAAAATTAACTCGGCCTACTTCGGTAACAATCAATCTGAAACTAAAAACGTCATCAATGTACCGGGGCTGAGTGCTGTGTTTCACCTTCCCAAGGAGAACGGTTCATTTTTAGGCGGCTCGTTTGCCATTACATTCTCAAGAGTTAACGACTTCAACCGCTCGATCCGCTATGGTGGCAGCAATCAAAATAATTCTATTGTCGACTACTTTATCGACGACGCGTTTGGAACAGACGACAGTCAGTTTGATCCCGAAACCGGCTTTAACTTCAACACGCCAACGGGTCTTGCTTATGATAATTTCCTGATTGCGCCCAAATCCATTCTTAACCCTCCTGGGTCTCCGACAGAATATTTTACCGATGCTACCTATCCTTATCTTCAGCAGGAAGAAATCGAAACCAAAGGAGCATCCAACCAATGGAGTCTCTCTTATGGTGCAAACATAGGCGACATTTTGTTCGTGGGTGGAGGTCTTGGTATCCGAACGATTCGATATGAGTCGCAGAAAACATTCAGCGAGTTTTTTGATTCAGACACCCTGGAAAACATCATCCTCAATGAAAATCTTTCCATCCGCGGAACAGGCGTGAATCTGACAGTTGGAGCGATTGTACGTCCTGTTGATTTTCTCCAACTCGGACTGTCGTACAGTACCCCTACGTTGTATGGATTAACGGAAACCTACGATGCATCGATGAGCGCGAAGTGGCTTAACTTCGACTACTTTGGCGATGGATCAAAAATTCTCGGCGACAACACCAATGATCCACTGACAACCGATGTGATTACTTCGGACTATAATTTATCAACACCGTCGCGCCTGTCAGCAGGAGCCACATTCATATCGAAGTTCGGATTCCTCACAGGAGATATTGAAGTGATGAATTATGGAGCGGCCAAATACAGCTCCAATACGCCGGGCATCACCTACGGAGATGAGAATGATGAAATCAGAAGCATCTATCGCCGGGGGATTAATTATAGATTGGGAGCCGAGGGCCGATATAAGATGTACAGGGTCCGTGCCGGGTATGGCGTTCAGGCAAATACATTCAAGGGAGAAATTAAAACCGACAACCAGATCGTAAACATTTCAGGAGGCGTCGGAATCCGAACCGAAAAGTTCTTTGCCGACCTGACACTGATTCGCTCCACAAGTGAAAACCTGTACGCACCTTACACATTCTTCGACGGCAGTGGTCCGCGGGCGAATCAGGACATCACCACTGTCAATGCGGTGATCACTTTGGGCTTTACATTTTAACGACGCATACTCTTGATGATGTCCTCAACTGTGGGTTCACGCAAGGTGATCGCGGATTGGCGATAAATCGGGTCGCGCTCTGCCAGTAATTTCTCCAGTCGATTCCTCAATTCTTTTTCGTCTTCCGCTTGCAAAAGAGGACGATTGCCTGCACGCTTGGTGCGTTCCACAAGAACGTCAAGTGAGGTGTCGAGATAGATGGTCGTGCCATTCTGATTCATGACGTCGATACCGTGGTGAAAGCAAGGCGCTCCGCCACCCGTCGCCATGATGAAGGACTGATTGGAAGACGCCCATTTCCTGAGCAACTCAGATTCAACATCACGGAAATAATACTGGCCCTTCTCCATAAAGATATCCGGAATACTCAACGCCTCATGCGATTCAATTTCCTTGTCAAGGTCAATGAATGATCGCGCAAGTTCCTCTGCGAGACGTTTGCCTAAGGTACTCTTTCCTGACCCGGGCATACCCACAAGAAATATCTTACTCATCAGGGCAACAAGGCTATCACTTCTTCAGCAGTCGGTGTGTCGCGGTGGTGCCACATGCCCATAACCGTTCCATTCACCCAAAGTGTGATACCCGGATTTGCGCGTACGATCGTTTTAAGTACGGTCGCATCGGCGAAGTAATAAGGAGCCGCCAGCTGATGCTCGTGACGGAAGGCTTCAAACTTATTTGGATCCGACGATGTCAGCAGCATGACCTCGGCTTTGCCCTCCACGCCGTTAATCATTTTCCGAATAGCGTCCATATTCATCGTTGATGCCTTGGTGACATCGTACATCACAATCATCAGCTTATTTCCCTGAAACGTCTGCTGCGTTACATCCTCTCCTTCAGATGATGTCACCGCATAGTCCGTGATTTTTGCCCTGGTTCGTCCTTCGTTGGTTTGACGGACCCGGAGGTATTTGTACTGTGTGGTATCCGTCAGATATTTTTCGGATGCTACCTCCTCCTGCGTATCCAGCTTCAGGAAAGTATATTCAAAAATTGGCTGCTCCTGGGGGATCATTTGCTGAGGGATGTTATTCCCGATCTTGTACGCCCGAAAATCAATAAATGGAAGGTGGTTGATGGCGTAGATGCCAAGCACGGTACAAATGATGGTGACCGCGCCGACCACTACATGGCCTTCCATCGTACGCAACACCGGTTGATAGCGCTTGCGATACCAGAACAGGTGAAGAATAAACACCATCAGGAAGATATCCTTCCAGAACGATTGCCATGGCGTGAGTTTGATAGCGTCGCCGAAGCAACCGCAATCTGTGACCTTATTGAAGTATGCAGAATAGAACGTGAGAAATGTGAAGAACACCATGAGCAGGAGCAACAACCATGTCGTAATATTCATGCGATAGAACAGCAGCACCGCGACACCAAGAACAACCTCGAGGACGACCATCACAAAGCCGATGTGTAACGCGTAGGGTATGAAGTAGTGGAAGAAAGAACCAAAATCGCTGGCGAATACTTCAAAGTACTCCTCCATCTTGATCTGTGTTCCAATCGGGTCATTAAGTTTAATCAATCCCGAGAAAATGAAGAGCCCGCCAACAAGAAAACGCGAAACCTGATCAACAATTTTTTGGAACATAATTTTGACTTTCAATAGTTAAGGGTAAATCTAGAAACCATTTTTGAGAACGGACGGTCAGAAGGCGTCCATTAACAAACTTTTAACGATTCAATTTGATGAGCGCGAATACAGCGTAGTTGAGCATGTCCTGGTAATTTGCCTTGACACCCTCACTCACCAGTGTTTTTCCCTGGTTATCTTCAATCTGCTTGACGCGCAGAAGTTTCATCAGAATAATGTCGGTGATTGAAGTCACGCGCATCTCTCTCCACGCCTCACCGTAATCGTGATTTTTGTTTTCAAGTAAATGGAAGGTCTCCTCCACGGCCTGGTTATAGAGAGGCTCAAGTTCTTCGTATGACATGTCCAGCCGCTCTTCACCATCGAGTTTCAACTGTACCAGCGCAATCAGACAGTAATTAACGATACCCACAAACTCATCGCGAATGGGTTCGTCAACTTTCTGCACGCCCTTTTCCTGAATACTGCGGATGCGCTGCGCTTTGATGTAGATTTGATCGGTGATCGACGGAAGACGGAGCACGCGCCAAGCAGTTCCGTAGTCTCTGGTCTTCTTTTCAAACAAGGCTTTGCAGCCGTTAATTACCTCTTTATATTCGGTCGCGGTTTTTTCTATCATACAGGGTGCACAAAATAAAGCATTTTCAATGAACAAAACACTTCGTCTGGGATCGCGGATCGTGTCTGTTGAACGACCTCTGGTGATGGGTATTCTGAATGTAACTCCCGACAGTTTTTACGATGGAGGCCGGTATTCGACCAATAGCGCCTCCGTTGAACAATGCCGGAAGATGCTGCAGGAGGGCGCGGACATCATCGACATCGGTGGTTATTCATCGCGTCCGGGGGCAACAGATATTCCGGAGGATGAAGAACTGGCCCGCGTGGTTCCCGTCATCAAAGAACTTGTTCAGGAGTTTCCGGACGTTGTGATATCCGTGGATACGTTCCGGAGCCGGATTGCCCGGGAAGCGGTTGAGGCGGGTGCAAAAATTGTGAATGACATTTCCGGCGGTGCACAAGACAGCAAAATGGCAGAAACCGTCGCTGCCCTGCAGGTGCCGTATATTCTCATGCATATGAAAGGCACTCCGCAGACCATGAGCAAGATGGCAGCGTACGACGACTTGATCGCTGAAATGATGACCTATTTTTCTATGCGGATTCATCGGCTTCGCGAGGCAGGAGTTGGCGACATCATCATTGATCCTGGATTTGGATTTGCAAAAACAGTGGCTCATAATTTTGAAATACTGCGGCATCTTGAGCTGTTTCAGGCTTTGGAGGCGCCGATGTTGATTGGAGTCTCCCGCAAGTCGATGATTTGGCGGACACTGGGAACAAGCCCGGAACATGCATTAAATGGAACCACTGCGCTCAACATGGCTGCTCTATTGAAAGGCGCCTCCATCCTTCGGGTCCATGACGTGCGCGAAGCGCGCGAAGTTGTCGCATTATACCAGGAATTGCACGGTGCCGATAAGTCAATGATGCATACACCATAATTTACGGCATTACGTTCTTTTCATTGGTATCATTACATTTGCCAACAATGCTTTTTCTGTTCAAAATCGGTTTTCTGGAAGTCAGCTGGGTTGATGTCATCGACATCACCCTGGTGAGCATTCTGCTCTACCAGGTGTATAAGTTGATCAGAGGCAGTATTGCGGTCAATATCTTTCTCGGCATTCTCGCTTTGTACCTCATCTACCTGATTGTTAGTGCTGCAGAGATGGAATTGCTGGCCAAAATTCTGGGTGAATTTATGGGCGTTGGCGTTCTCGCCATGATCATACTTTTTCAACCCGAGATCAGAAAGTTCCTGCTGGTTATTGGCCGGGGTACTGAGTTTCGCGAGAATATTTTTAAATCAATTTCCAACTGGCGCAATACCTATCAGGACGACTTTGACATCCATCAGATTACCGAAGCGGCAAAAGCATTAAAAGCGACGCGCACGGGTGCGTTGATTGTGTTTACGCGCGATGTCGAGCTTCGGTTTTATGCAGAAACAGGAGATATGATTGATGCAGAGGTGAGCAAGCGATTGCTGCTTTCAATTTTCAACAAGCATAGCCCTTTACACGACGGAGCGGTTATCATCTACAAGGGAAAAATCAAGGCTGCTCGTTGTGTTCTCCCCGTTTCGGAAAATGATCACCTGCCTCCTCACTTTGGCTTGCGCCACCGCGCGGCGGTAGGGATGTCAGAAAATACAGATACACTGGTGCTCGCCATTTCCGAAGAAACGGGCAGACTGATCCTGGCGCGAAATGGAAAGTACCTTCGCGGATTAAAACTTAAACAGGTTGAGCAGAAAATTCAGGACTACCTTCACAAGACTGAACCCGAAAACTGGGAGGAAATTTCAGTCGAAGAAAGTGAAGTACGATCAGAAAAGTAAGTCAGCTCAACAATCGTATCGTCTTTTTTGCGAACTTCTTCCCATGAAAATAGTTCACGGCAAATATGCCATTACCCTCTCCGTTGTTTTCTTTCTTGCTCAGACCGTTCGGGCGCAACGTGTAGAAACTGTCATTCAGAAAGGACATGAACTCGCCGTACTTGCGCTGGCGCTCTCACACGACTCGGCATTTGTTATCACCGGAAGCAAAGATAAATCCGCCAAACTTTGGGAACGTGCAACCGGAAGAGAGATCCGAAGCTTTCTGGGGCATACCGCATCCGTTTCATCCGTAGCTGTTTCTCCTGATGGAAAAACGCTCTTAACCGGAAGCTATGATAAATCTTTCAGGCTTTGGGATATGTCGACGGGAAAAGAAATGTTTTCCGGTGAGTTTGACGATTATGTAACCGATGTGGATATCTCCCGTGACATGAAATTCTTCACCGTCAGCGGTTATGCTGATTCGGTTTGGATTGTTGATTTCTCGACCAGAAAAATCTTGAAAAAAATACCTGCCAATCCAGACAAGGGAAATGGTGGCGGTGTGTCCGTCGATATTTCGCGGGACGGAAACTTCATTGCGGTCGGTGAAGACAACCGCATCACCAAACTGTATCGGCGTTCCGACTGGTCGATGGTGCGGGAATTCACTTTCGAATCCGGATGGTGTGGCGGCTGTTATACGATTCCTTTGTTTAGTGATAACGGTCAGTTTTTATATATGGGATCCCACAATGGCCCGCTGAAGCGATACAATCTGAATAGTGGCACGCTGGACAAGAAGTACGAAGATGAAAGCGACGACCTGGCCGACATCTCACTCAGCCCCGACGGAAAATGGCTGACGCGTACCACCGAAAAAGGCATTGCGGTCTTCGACACAGAATCCGGAAAGCAACTTCATCAGGAGGTCATTGACAAGGGCGCCTTGCATGCCGTGAGATTCACGTCCGCAAGCGAAGTGCTGATTGCCTCCGACGACAACGTGGCATTTTCATGGCAGATTAAAGACGGGAAACGCCGTTATGTTTTATCAGGAATGCTGAACGAACGCGATCAGGGTGGATTGAATTACGATCCAAATTTTTACTGGCAACAATCGATCGCCCGTTACATCCGATTCAAAAACTCCATCCTCATCTCACGGGACGGCAAGAGTCTCATCAAAGGGAAATTTGGCAAGAAATTACGACGGTGGGATGTTGCTACCGGAAAGAACATCATGGAGTATGCGGCGCATGACATCGCTCCACTGTGTTATCAACTCTCTCGTGATGGCAAACGCTTAATCAGCGGTGGCGGAGACGGAAAAATTCTTCTCTGGGATCTTGAATCCGGAAAAGTGCTTCGGTCTGTTCAGGCATTCCGCGAACCAGTTTTTGATCTGCAATTCAACAACGATGAATCAAAAGTTATTGCCAGCTCGTGGGACGCAACAGTGAGGATATACGATTTGTCCACAAGCAAAATGGATTCGTATCATGATTTAAAAAACAACTCTGCGTATTGTCTGCGGTTTCTGCCGGGAGATCTATACTACATCACAGGAAAACTCGACAACAGTATTGAGCTGTGGGAAATCGATACGAAGACTGTAGTGCGCACATTTACGGGACATACCGGAATCATTTCAGGCTTACTCACGACGGCAGATGGAAAAACGCTGATCAGCGCCTCGTGGGACGGGAGCGTTCGCGTCTGGAACATCGGGACGGGATTAATGGAACGTAAGCTGACCACGGGTGCAACTCCGGTGTACGCGATCATGCTGTCTCCGGACGAACGCATTTTGTACACGGCCGGCGCCGACCGCATCATTCGTGCGTGGGAAATCTCAACGGGTAAATCCATCCGATCATTTAACGGCCACCTCGCAGAAATTACCTCACTTGTACTCAGCCCCGACAACAAGCTTTTGATTTCACACAGTGTAGACGGCGTGACCAAGTTTTGGGATTTGCAAAGCGGGAACGAGTTTTATGAACACATCCATCTCGGAGAAAAAGACTGGATGGTGAAAAACCCGGAAGGATACTTTAACGGCACGGATCAGGCGAGAAAATACATTCATTTTGTCGATGGATTAAAAACCTTTTCCGTCGATCAATTCTTCAATGATTTTTATCGCCCGGAACTGCTTCCAAAAATCTTTCAAAACAGAGGCTCAAAAGAAACTTCTCAAAACATCAGGCAAAAAATTACGTCTTCTCCCCCACCAATTGTTCGCATTGCAGTCGTTCCCAAGGAAGACGGCATGGGTGAGGTCGTTGTTCGTCTTGAAGATTCCGGCGCAGGTGTCCGTGAGGTGAAGGTATTTCACAATGGCAAAAGTGTTCAGTTACCCGCCACGGTTGAATTTCCAAAAGGGAAAGGAACAAAAACAACATTTTCTATGGACGTGCAACTGATCGGAGGCAACAATACATTTACCGCCATTGCGCAGAACAACGATCTTGTTGAATCGGATGCCCGCAGTGCAGAACTCTTTTCCGAAAAACCAACGCGCTCCAGCACTTGTCATATCATGGCCGTTGGCATCAACCAATATGAGAATCCAAAACTCAGCTTGAATTACGCGCGGCCAGATGCTGAATCATTTGCAAAAGTAATCGGAGAGAAAGGGAAGCAGCTGTTCCAGAGCGTCAAACTTCACGCTATTTATGACGGTGAAGCTACACGCGCCAACATTCTGGACAAGCTCGATATGCTCGCGCAGACGGTGAGCCAGGAAGATGTCTTCATTCTTTACTACGCGGGACACGGCAGCATGGTGGACAATCAATTTTACTTTGTGCCCACCGAGAGTTCGCGGCTATACGACGCCTCTTCATTAAACAAGGAAGCGATCCGGGCGAATATCATCCAGGAGAAACTTCAAAAAATCAAGGCACTGAAACAATTGATCATCATGGATGCATGCCAGTCTGGCGGCTCGGTAGAATTGTTAGCCGCACGGGGAGCGAGCGAAGAGAAAGCCATTGCGCAGTTGTCGCGGAGCGCAGGCATTCACGTGATGGCCTCAGCAGGAAGCGAACAGTTTGCAGCCGAGTTCAACGAGCTTGGTCACGGATTATTTACATACGTGCTGCTGAAGGGGCTGCAAGGCGAAGCCGACGGTGCACCGAAGGACGGCAAAGTGACGATCTATGAGTTGAAGTCATACATCGATGATCAGATGCCCGAGATGACCAGGCAATTGAAGGGTAAGCCGCAATATCCTTTTACATTTTCACGAGGACATGATTTTCCCGTGTGCATTGACTAAATTTAGTTGGAATATTTTTTGTGAACCCCACAGCATGAAAGAAGCAAATCCAGCAAAATATCACCTCGCCCGTTATTTCTTTCTCGGGCTTGCGTTAATTCAGTTTACCGTCTGCATCGCATTTGCACTTCGCTTCGGGACAGACGGAAAAAATATCGGGATCATCGTGCTCTTTCTGTTGCTCGGCATGCTTTGTCTGTTCACGTTCTTTCTTGTGCTGAACAAGGTAAAGCGCGTCGCCATTGGCAAAAACAAAATTGTGATCATCAGGGGAAGAGCGCATCAGCGCCTCAGCTGGGCTGACGTGCGAACGTTGCGTCTCATTCCATTTTTTAATGTTTACAAGCTGGAAGTAAAAGGCAGCCCAGATGCCGTGTATTTTTTTCCTTCAAAAAATATTGATCCGGCATTTGGACTGCTTGCGAAAGACACGACCAAAATGGGAGAGATTGTCGAGCAGCGAAAAAAAGAATATCACATCCGGTAGCTCATTTTTTGAGCACGCCCAATTCGCGTCCCACCTCGGTAAATGCTTCAATAGCCTTATTCAGGTGGTGTTCTTCATGCGCTGCGGAAATCTGAACGCGAATTCTCGCCTGTCCTTTAGCAACTACAGGATAGAAGAATCCAATGACATAAATACCTTTCTCCAATAATCGCTCGGCGAACTGCTGCGCAAGCGGAGCCTCGTAGAGCATGATGGGAACAATCGGGTGCTCGCCTGGCTTGATATCGAATCCTGCTTCCGTCATTTTGCTGCGGAAGTACTTGGTGTTTTTCTCAAGCTTGTCGCGAAGGGCAGTCGTCTCAGACAACATATCCATCACTTCTATGGACGCCCCGACGATCGAAGGTGCCAGCGTGTTCGAGAACAAGTAGGGACGCGAACGCTGTCTCAGCAGCTCAATAATTTCAGCTTTGCCCGAGGTGAATCCACCCGATGCACCGCCCAATGCTTTTCCGAGCGTACCAGTGATAATATCCACGCGATCCATCACGCCACAATATTCCGGTACACCGCGACCGGTTTTTCCAATAAAGCCAGTGCTGTGGCACTCATCCGTCATGACCAATGCTTCATACTGATCGGCGAGGTCACAGATTTTGTCCAGTCTTGCAATTGTACCGTCCATCGAAAATGCACCGTCCGTCACAATGAGGATCTGATTGGCGCCCGCTGCCCTGGCGGCCTCGAGCTGCACCTTCAAATCATTCATGTCGTTATGCTTGTAGCGGTAACGCATCGCTTTGCAAAGACGAACACCGTCAATAATTGAAGCGTGGTTAAGTTCATCGGAGATGATGGCATCCTGCGCGCCGAGCAAAGGTTCAAACACGCCGCCATTGGCATCAAAAGCAGCCGCATATAAAATCGTATCCTCGGTTCCGAGGAACGCAGAGATTTTCTTCTCAAGCTCTTTGTGAATGTCTTGTGTTCCGCAGATGAAGCGCACACTGGACATACCAAACCCATGCGTGTCAATTGCCCGCTTTGCGGCTTCAATTACGCGCGGGTGTGACGACAATCCGAGGTAGTTATTTGCGCAGAAGTTGATAACCTCTTTTCCATTCGTGCGAATGTCAGCGCCCTGCGGCGTTGTGATGATTCTCTCTTTCTTAAACAGCCCTGCTTCGCGGATGGCATTGAGCTCATTGACGAGCACGGGTTTCAGTTTCTTATACATATCAGCCGATTTTCGGTTTTGGTTTAATGACGGGTTTTGCTGGTCGCGAGGCTGCAGAGACCGCTGGAGTAGCTGTGGCATCTTGCACCGGCGGCGGCGTTATACTTTTTAACGGATACTTTCGGCGTACCGGATTAATCAAATTCAGCTTGTGTACGGTAAAACTATTCGGATGCATTTGCTCAAAGTCGCCCGACCACGATTTCCATACCTCTGGCTCCGCGAGGCGAAACGCCTGGCTGTCGATTTTTTTTGATTCGAGGTAAGCTTCAAAATTCACGGGGGCTAAGATAAAACGAAGACCTAACAGATGATAGGGGATTAATAAATTTCTGTAATTTCGCGGTCCATCCGAGACTATGAAGAAAGAGACAATTCTGGTTATCGGCGCTGGCGGACAGCTCGGCGCGGAACTCACCCAAGGCTTGTGGAACGTGTATGGCAAAGAGAATGTCATTGCGACCGACATTAAAGATCCACAAGGCGTCCTGGCACAAGGAAATTTCGAAATTCTCGATGTCTTAAAGCAAAAGCCTTTGTTTGAGTTTATTCAGAAGCATAAGGTGACTCAGATTTACCACCTCGCTGCAGTGTTGTCGGCAACGGGTGAAAAGAATCCGAAGTTCGCGTGGCATTTGAATATGGATGGACTTGTGCATGTCCTGGATGCGGCAGTTGAATTCAAGGTTGATAAAGTGTACTGGCCAAGTTCCATCGCGGTATTTGGTCCAAACACACCGCGGCTGAATACACCACAGCATACGGTCATGGACCCTGCGACAATTTACGGCATCAGCAAACTCGCGGGCGAGCGCTGGTGTGAGTGGTATTACAAAAAGCACGGGCTCGATGTTCGCAGCCTTCGTTATCCCGGCTTAATTGGCTACAAAACGAAGCCAGGCGGAGGTACAACGGACTACGCAGTTGATATTTACTTTAAAGCAATAGCGGATAAAAAATTCGAGTGCTTCCTCAAGGCCGATACGTATTTGCCGATGATGTATATGGACGACGCGGTGAAGGCAACACTTGATCTGATGCATGCGCCTGCCGAAAAGGTGAAGATCCGATCCAGCTATAACATCTCTTCCATGAGCTTCTGCCCTTCAGAAATTGCCGATTCCATTCGCAAGCATATTCCTGATTTCGAGATCAACTACAACCCCGACTTCCGCCAGAGCATTGCCGATTCATGGCCGCAATCCATTGACGACTCTGCTGCACGGGCAGACTGGGGATGGACACCGAATTTTGATTTGGACCGCATGACGAAGGAGATCCTAACACATCTCCCCGATCTGCTTGCAGTTCACGAATAAAAGTCTTGAAATCAGCGCACAATAAGGCGCTTCACGGTTGAGTAACTCTGTCCGGCATATTTCACCAGGTAAGCACCTGGCGCAAGCACTCTTGAAAATCTGATGACACCTTCTGTATCCACCGTTCCGTAGGCGGCAAGTTTACCGACGTTGTCAAAAATGACAACCACATCGGAAGGAGTCACTTCAAAGTTAGACCGGAACATCACCTCATCACCCGAAGCCGGGTTTGGATAAAGTGTGAGCTCTTTCGCGCCGTCGTAACGAATCACAATGACATCTGAATAATCAAATGAACCATCGAGGTCAATTGCTTTCAGACGGTAGTAATTTCTTCCTACCTGAGGATTGGCATCGATGAAGTTGTATAGAATCTTTGTTCGCGTTTCAGCACTTCCATCCACGACTCCAATCACCTCAAATTCGCGACCTGTCGTAAGCCGTTCTATTTGAAAATAATCGAAACCAGTTTGAGAGAATGTTGCCCAGTCAAGTTCAACGCCGCGATCCACCAATGCCCCGCGGAAGTAAGCGAGCTCAACAGGAAGAGGTGAATTAATGATGTCAATAGAACCCATGTAGAAATCACCGGCCAGGTTCGCCAACGTAACACCTGTACGCTGAACAGTTACATTAGAACCTGGAGACACCGTGCCAGAGTTCGCTCCTGCGGTACCTACCACCGAGTTTGTCGTGCCGTTAAACTTAATGAGACGAAGGTGCGAGGTGTTGCTGATGTTATCGAAGCCGGTACCACCTGCGTCAATTGTAAAGGTTCCCCCAACGACACCACTTGAAGATACACGCCAGTAAGAATTTTGTCTGACCTGAACAGTGCTTGCTCCATCAGTAAGTGAAATTGCGGTGGTTGTCAGCGCGCCGGTATGACCCACCCGGATGGTTCCTCCTGTGGTGATGTTGGACGAGGTTGTGAGTGAAAAAGGCCTTAGACGAGTAGACGTGCCTAAAGGAAATAAAGCGCCTGATAACGAGCCTGAATTAAACCATCGGACAAAATCACCATTGTAAAACGTTGCTGCGCTGCCGGAAATTGATCCCGTATTGCCCGTATTCGTTCCGAGTGTAAATGCAAATCCGGAAAGATCCACACGGCCTGCAGTGAGCGTTAATGTTCCGGAAGCGGTGAGGAAACTGTTCACCGTTACCTGAGGTGAAGTGACTCCGGTCTTGTTGATGGTGAGCGAGGCGAACGTCACCGGACTACCGGAGATTGTTGCCTGAGTCGTCCCTATCAATCGAGTAACCGATGATGTATTCGCGGTAAAAGTCCCGTTGTTAGTCAGGTTACCATAGATCTCGAGAATTGCGTTAGAGGCGCCGCTCAGCGTTACTGACGCTCCTGAATTAATAGTCAGGTTCGCAACGGTCGCCGTTGTACCGGCACCAACATTGGGAAAGTTCGGCACGCCTGAAGGAATGACAACATTTGTGGTTGATGTAGGAATGGTACTTCCGCACCAATTAGATGCCGTGCCCCAGTCAGAACTTGTTGCTCCGCTCCAGCTTCCTGATGCGAGCACTGTAATTTGTACAGGCGTAGAGATGGCAGTACATCCGCTTTCGGTAACCACGCGTCGGACCCACGTCGTCTGGGTATAGGCCGGAGTTGTATAATCTTCTGTTGTGGCCACTTGTGAGAAGCCCGATGTCGAGGACGATGTACTGATCTGCCAAGAGTACACAGGGCTACCCCCTACCGTTGTCGCGTTAAATGCAATGGCACTGGACGGGGAACACGAAAGCTGAGCTGTATTTGGATTTAATGTATTGCTAAATGAGCATAAATTCCTCCCCGAGCATGGACCACTAGCACAGTCGGTTGTGCTGCCAAAAACGTCAGAAGATCCTTGAGTATCTATTTTCCCTGTGGCAAAAATGTCACCCGTTCCGCCAAGGTCAATGTTACCGTTATTCGTTGTGTAGTCTCCGTTGACCTGGATGATTCCATTAAGCGTGATGGTTCCGGCGCTGTTGCTGTTCAACAAATTTCCGTTGATGATCAAAGTGCCACCCGCTTCGATGGTGATGGTATTGCCGTTATTGAGCGTTGTTGCGCCGAGGATGAGCGTGGCGCCGTTGCGCACTGTCAATGTCGCGTTGGTGAGCGATGCAGTTCCTTCAAACGTTGTTGTTCCGCTTCGAATATCAAGCGTACCCCCGGTCATCGTGAGCTGAGCTGCGGCGCTTCCGGGCAAGTCGGTCACATTGCTGAAGAAAGAAAACGTTCCTGTGGAAATGGTGATGTTCTGGTCAAGAATCAGCGGATTGAGCACATTGACGGTGGCCGTTCCGGCAGGGACAGCGCCTGTACTCCAGACCGACCCGTCTGAATAATTTCCGCTACTGACTGTCGTGGTTTGGCCAAAAACAGACGAAGCGAGCGAGAGGGTTAGGATTAAGCCAACAAAAAATATTCTCATGTGCGAGCCTTGGGCATTTATAACAAAGTCAGCAGGAACCGATACCTTTGCGCCAATAATCCCATCTGAACACCATGAGTAACCGGGAATTTATCAAAACCTCAATAAATTCAGCGATTTGGACACTGACGGTATCCAGAACGGAAGCTCTCAACGCTCTGAATTTCGATATTCTGTCAGAATTAACTTCAAAATTACAAAAAGCGCTGCAAAATTCGGAGTGCCGCTGCATAATCCTTACCGGCGAAGGAGAAAAAGCTTTCGTGGCAGGTGCCGATATCAAAGAATTGGCTCAATTAAACCCAGCCCAAGCCACTGAAATGGCTCTTCGGGGTCAAAAGCTATTTAAAACCATCGAAAACAGTCCAAAACCCGTTATCGCGGCCATTAATGGTTTTGCCCTCGGAGGAGGATGTGAAATCGCGATGGCTTGCCACATTCGCGTGGCGTCAGAAAACGCGAAGTTCGGCCAGCCTGAGGTGAACCTCGGTACCATACCCGGGTATGGAGGCACACAGCGTCTCGCGCAATTGCTTGGGCGAGGAAAAGCACTCGAGTTGCTCCTCACCGGCGACATGATTAACGCGGCTCAGGCGCTGAGTCTTGGTCTGGTCAATCACGTGGAACCCACACCGGCTGCGCTTATGGATTACGTCAACCAGCTGGCAACTAAAATCTCTACGAAAGCTCCCGTAGCTGTGCGGAACATTATTGCCTCAGTTAATGCAGGATTTGGCTTCGAAGATGCCGGTTATAAGGCCGAAGCAGACTTGTTCGGCGACTGTGCCGGTACAGAAGATTTTAGAGAAGGCACGTCGGCGTTTATTGAGAAGAGAAAGGCAAATTTTAAAGGAAAATAATTGGGTCAGATAAAAAAACTGGCTGGCGAAACTGTCCTGTATGGCTTGGGCAGTATCCTTCCGCGGTTCCTGAACTTCCTGCTCATTGGTGTGCACACCAGTGTATTCAATTTGGCAGAGTACGGCATCATCACCAAGCTTTTTGCATACGTGGCGGTGGTCAACGTGGTTTTCATATTCGGTATGGAAACCGCCTACTTCAGATACGCGAACCGAAAGGAGTTTGACGAACAGCGCGTCTACAACGTCGCCCAGACGGTTGTCATGGGAATAAGCCTGCTGCTGTCCATCGTCTTTCTCTTCATGACACAACCGCTCTCGGAGTTTCTACTCGTGAAGGGACACAACCGACTCATCGTGTATGTCATTCTCATCATGTTTATTGACGCGTCGGTCGCGATCCCATTCGCTCGACTTCGTTATCAAAAGAAACCGAAGTTGTTCGCTTACGGCAAACTGGTGAACATCATCATTTTCATTGGACTGAACATTTACTTACTGCTGTATTCCCCCTGGGAAGCCTCTGTCGAATTTGTCATCCTCGCCAATCTGATTGCGAATGCCTTCTTCCTTCTGTTCTTTAGCAAATCATTACTGTCGTGGAGACCAACCATCGACAAACAACTGACACCGGAGATGGTGTCTTATTCTTATCCGGTTATGCTCACCGGACTGATTGGCATTTCTAACGAGATGTTTTCGCGCGTTACCCTGGAATACTGGCTTCCGGCTAATTTTTATCAGGGAAAATCGAATGCGAGTGCCTTAGGGGTATTTAGCGCCGCATACAAGTTTGCCATCCTGATGAACCTGGCCATACAGGCTTTTCGCTACGCCGCCGAGCCCTTCTTTTTCTCTAACGCCAGCGACAAGAAATCGCCTAAGCTCTTTGCAACAGTGAATCATTACTTTGTCATTGTTTGTTGCCTCCTGCTGCTCGGCGTCTCCACCAATCTCGAATTTCTTACCATTCTTCTCCGTAAGAAAGAATTCCACGAAGGCCTCTTCATCGTGCCCATCCTCCTGCTGGCATATTTGTTTGCAGGGCTGTACTATAATTTTTCCGTATGGTTTAAGCTCACAAACAAAACGTATTACGGAACCATCATCACCATTGGTGGATTTATCGTTACCCTCGTTGGCAACTACCTGCTCATCCCTGTTTTGGGTTACTATGGCAGTGCCATTGCAGCCCTGTTGTGCTATGCGCTGATGGCGCTTGCCTGTTTCTCCCTGGGACAGAAATATTATCCAATTCCTTATGAGGTTCGCACGGATTTGACCTACATCGTCCTGACCTGCGCAGCGGTGTATGGGATAAACCTGGTGCAGATAGAAAACAGTTATCTTTCGATTGCCTTCCGCTTTGCGATGGTGTTCGCTTTCATCGGGATTGTGTATTTGATTGAGCGCCCTCGTTTTCGAAAAGTCGTGGCGTGATTTTTTTAGCAACAAACTGCCGCTCGTGGCGAAACCTTTTTAACTCATGAACATCATTATCCCGATGGCCGGTCTCGGAAAACGACTACGGCCCCACACCCTGACGACACCCAAACCACTACTTCCCATCGCGGGCAAGCCGATCGTCCATCGTCTTGTTGAAGACATCGCGCGGGTTTGCCCGGAGAAATTGGATTCAATTGGTTTCATCATCCACCCATCATTCGGGAAAGAGATCGAAACAAACCTCCTGCGCATTGCAGAAGACGTTGGTGCAAAAGGAAAAATTTACTACCAAACTGAAGCGCTCGGTATTTCGCACGCACTGCTTTTTGCAAAGGAATTATTTCAAGGTAAAGTCATCGTCGCATTTGCAGACACGTTGTTCCGGGCAGAATTTAAACTCGACACGCAACAGGACGGCATCATCTGGGTACAACAGGTCGATGACCCTTCCCAGTTTGGTGTCGTCAAGCTGAACGAACGTGATGAGATCGTTGAGCTCGTGGAGAAACCAACTTCCTTTGTCAGCGACCTGGCAATCATCGGCATTTATTATTTCCGGGACGGGTTGGCACTGGCAAATGCCATGCAGCACTTAATCGATAACAACATTCGTGAAAAAGGCGAATATCAATTTACCTCTGCATTGCAGATACTGACTAAAAACGGCGCGAGATTTAAAACCGGAAAAGTTGCCGAATGGCTTGACTGCGGAAATAAGAATGCGACGGTTCAAACAAACCAGCGGTATCTGGAATTTATCCGCGACCAGCAGCTCGTTTCGCCCAAAGCCACCATTGAAAATTCCGTCATCATTCCCCCTTGCTTTGTTGACGAAGGGGCCGTCATCACCAATTCGGTCATAGGTCCCCATGTTTCCGTGGGCAAAAAAACCGTGATTACCGACAGCCGAATCGTTAACTCCATCATTCAGTCAGAAACGAGAATCAGTAAAGCGGTTCTTGAAAATAGTATGTTGGGGAATTTCGTTAATTTTGAAGTCCAGGCCATGGATTTAAGCCTGGGAGACTTCAATTCGATGGTGTGAAACTGACCCGGGGACGAAAACAAATCGCTCTTATCTTCTTCGCAGTGCTTGCCGCTCTGGCAGGGCAGCCGGTATTGGCGCAAAAGAAAAAGAAAACGGAACCAACCGCCATCACCACGCGGCAGCGTGAGTCTGAGTTCTATTTCACCGAAGGAGAGAAATATTTTATCCTAGAAGACTATTCGAAAGCGTTGATTTACTACCAACGCGCGATTGAATCGTTTCCGGAGAACGCCACCGCGTTTTACAAAGTCGCAGACATCCTCAGCCGGAGTCAAAAGCAGGAAGACGTTGTCCGCGCTTCGGCAAGCATCGAAAACGCGATAAAGCTTGACCCGTCCAATAAATACTTTTACCTGCTGGGGGCAAACATTTACAGCGCGCTGACACGCTTCGACCGCGCAGCGGATCTGTATGAGGACATGTTTGAAAAAATCAAAGGCACGGAGGACTACCTCTTTGAACTTGCCGCAGTGTACCAGTTCGCGGGCAAAAAAGACAAAGCCATTGAGACCTACAACCGCGCTGAAGAAGTCTTTGGCGTTAACGAAACTTCTTCAATTCAAAAGATTCGGTTGTATCTGGAGCTCAGTAAAAATAAAGAAGCCATTACGGAAGGCGAGAAATTGACAAAAGCATTTCCGGGTGAGGAACGTTACGCCATGGCATTTGCCGAGGTACTCTCTGGCAAAGACCAACAGGCGCAGGCGCTTCTTTTCCTTGAACAATTTGTGTCCAACAACCCGGACGCCGTCAACGCCAAAATGCTGCTGGCCGGCTTTTACCGTGACGTTCGCGACGAAGCGAAAGCACGACCCATTTTGCTCGAGTTGTTTTCGAATCCGGAAGTTGAGATCTCAGGAAAGATGGTCGTCCTGAGCACCTATGCAGCCGAGTTGAACGATTTGCGTCTCAAAGGTCAGCAGGATAAAGACAAAGAAACATTCGCGCTGCAGTTGCTGGATCAATTGCTGGCCATGGGTGAGCAAAATGAGTCGATGATGATGCTGGCCGGCGACTTGTACATGGCCAGCGGACGCACCGCAGATGCCCGGTTGGCGTATAGCCAGTCCGTTGCATCGGGGGCAGCGGGATACGAGGTTTGGCAGAATCTGATGCTTCTCGACATCCAGCTGGAAGCCTGGGACGATGCCCTCGCCCACGGCGAAAAGGCAGTCGAATTATTTCCAAACCAGCCGCTGATCTACTATTTCACTGCCGTTGCGCAGAACAAGAAGAAGCAGTTTGACGAAGCCGTGTTTAATCTCAATGAAGCAAAAAAACGAGCTTCAGGAAAAAATCAGCTGCTGTCGGAAATTCATGCGCAGCTGGGTGAGGCCTATCACGCGATGAAAGAATATGCCAATTCCGATAAGGCATTTGATGAAGCACTGCGTTTAAATCCCGCAGACAATAACATTCTCAATAACTACAGTTTCTATCTCGCACTGCGCCGCGAACATCTGGACAAAGCCGAGCGCATGTGCGAGCAGCTGGTCAAAAATAACCCCGACAACGCCTCGTACCTGGATACTTATGCGTGGGTACTTTACCAACAAAAGAAATACAAAGACGCTCGTCGCACGCTCGAGAAAGTAATCAGTTCAGGAAAAGCCAACGCTGTTCACCTCGAACATTTTGGCGACATACTTTTTCAGTTGGGTGACGTTGATGATGCTGTCGCTCATTGGGAAAAAGCCAGAGCTAAAAATCCAAACAGAGAAATTCTAAACAAGAAAATCGCGAACAGAAAACTATATGAATAGAACGTATAGGCTCCTCTTACTTGCCCTCCCTCTGCTGTTCGCAGCATGCAGTAAGAAAACGATCGTTACCTCCACAAGACCGGTGAAACCCGTTCTGAGCATAGAAGAGATCGACTTCGAATATTTTCATGGAAAAGCGAGGATGGTTTTGCGCGACGCCAACAAGGAGCGTGAAGTCAAAGCCAACATCCGAATCAGGAAGGACAGCGTTATCTGGATGACTTTTTCTGTGATCGGTGTGCAGGGCGGGAAAGCCCTCATCAACCAGGATTCCATCACCATCGTGTCGAATGTTGACAAAGAGTATTTTGTCTTTGACTACAAGGAGTTATCGAAAAGATTCAATATCGAAATTAATTACAATGTGATTCAGGCAGCCATGCTCGGCAATCCGTTGGTGAAGCGAACTGAAAACGACGAAGTTCGCCAGGAGAGTTCGATGTATCTGATGAGCCAGCAATCCGGCAATATTAACGTGCTGAATTATGTGAACGGCACGAATATGAAAATCGAGAAGGTCGAGCTTAAAGAAAAAGAGAGCAGCAATTCTCTCGTGATCAACTACTCGAATTTTCAACCGGTGGGCAACAAGGTCTTCCCCTACAATGGAACACTCAATCTGTTTTACAAAACCGTGAACGGGTTACTGAATACCACCATCATATTTGAATACAATAAAGCTGAAGTCGGAGATAAAGAACTGAAGTTTCCTTTCAATATACCGAAGCGCTATGACCGCAGGTAGAATTCTGCTCGTGTGTTTGCTGTTGATTTCAGTTTCTGGTTGGGCTCAGAAAAAAAATAAGAACCAACTTCAGAAAGAGAAACAACAGAACCTTGAAAAAATCCGCGAGGTTGAAAAAATCCTCGGCGAAACGGCCGCTTTGAAGAAGAATACGCTGGGTGAACTGAATGCGCTCAACCAGCGAATCATCGAACAACAAAACCTGATCGCGTCGATCAATGAGGAGATCAAATTCCTCAATAGCGAAATCGGAGAAAATAACGACATCATTCAGGCGCTGGAGGAGGATTTGACCAAGCTGAAAAAGGAATACGCGGCGATGTTATTTGCTGCACAAAAGGCAAACAACAGCACCACCCGATTAACCTTCCTGTTCTCAGCCCCCAGTTTTGATCAGTTTGTGATGCGACTTCGCTACATGGATCAGTATTCCGAGAAACGAAGGTTGCAGGCCGAGGCGATCACCGAAGTTCAGGACGAGCTGGCCGGACAAGTGCGCGAAATCGAAAGTATCCGGGAAGAAAAAAACCAATTGCTCAACCAGGAGTTGACAGAAAACCAGAACCTGGCCGATCTCAAAAAGAAACAGAATGATTTGGTGAAGAACCTCCAGCGCGAAGAGAAGAAATTGCGCCGCGATCTCGAGGAGACCAAGAAATCTGTTGCTGCACTCGATAAAAAAATCAATGAGTTAATCCGCGAAGAAATTGAACGTGAAGCCGCTTCGGCAAACGCTGCGTCAACGAAGAAGAACGTGGAACTATCGAGCAATTTCGAGGAGAATAAAAGCAAATTGCCATGGCCTGTATCATCAGGGTTTATCTCCCAGAAATTTGGCAGGAATGCCCACCCTGTCTTGAAAGGCATTGTTTTGCAAAACAACGGCGTGAATATCCAGACCAAAGAAAATGAGAAAGTAAGGACCGTTTTCGAAGGAGAAGTGCGTCGCGTGGCCTTTTTCCCGTCACTGGGCACGTCGGTTTTGATTAATCACGGAGATTATTTTTCAGTGTACACCGGGCTTAAAGACGTATATGTCAAGGTTGGCGAGAAGGTGATGGTCAATCAGGAGATCGGGCAGGTTCGCGAAAATCAGGAAGGAATTCCGGAATTGCGGTTCCAGATATTCCGGAATAATGAGCCGCAGGACCCCCAAAATTGGCTCAGAAAACAATAAAAAACCGCCTGTAACCCGGTCTGGAAGTTTCCCGTCCATTGATTTTTAATCCAATAATTTTACCCTACTTTTGCCTTTGCACTTTAAATTTTTACCCATGAAAGCCATATTGTTGTTTCTCGGAGGCCTTGGAATGCAGGAAATTCTTGTGATTGGGCTTTTCGTGCTGATTTTCTTCGGAGCGAAAAAAATACCTGACTTTATGAAGGGTCTTGGAAAAGGCGTTCGTGAATTCAAGGACGCGGTGAAAGATGTGAAAAAGGAAGTTGAAGACGGAGGAAACGCCGGCCGCATCGAGGATCGCAAATAACATTTGAAATCACACGCTCCATTTCGTGATATCCAAGCCGAACTGAAGCGCGGCGAATTCACCTGCCTCGATTTAGTTCAATATCATCTGGAAAAGATCCGGGCAAAAGCGCACCTCAATGCATTTTTGAGTGTGTATGAGGAGGAAGCACGATCCCGTGCCCGTGAAATCGATAATAAAATCAAACTTGGTTCTGCCGGCAAGCTCGCGGGGCTTGTCGTCGGAATCAAAGATGTGCTGGCCCATCAGGACCACCCACTCTCAGCCAGCAGCAAAATCCTTCAAAATTTTCATTCTGCGTATAACGCCACCGTTGTGCAGCGTCTTCTTGATGAAGATGCCATCATCATCGGTCGCCAGAACTGCGACGAATTTGCCATGGGCTCCTCCAATGAGAGCTCGGCCTACGGGCCTGTTCTGAACGATGCGGATAATTCGCGCGTTCCGGGAGGCTCCTCCGGTGGATCTGCCGTAGCCGTTCAGGCAGACATGTGTCGCGTATCCATCGGCTCGGACACCGGCGGATCCGTGAGACAGCCTGCTGCATTCTGCGGCGTCATCGGACTGAAGCCAACGTACTCGCGCATTTCGCGATTTGGACTCATCGCCTATGGTTCTTCGTTCGACTGTGTTGGAATTTTTGGAAAGCATCTGGATGACGTGGCGTTGGTACTTGAAGTCATTGCCGGTGCCGATGCGCACGACAGCACAGTTTCAACGCTGCCTGTTCCAGCTTACCGCGAACAGCTCGGCAAAGAACCAGCAAGAAAATACAAGATTGCTTACCTCCAGGAAATAGATGAGGTCGATGGCATTCAGGAAGATATCCGGAAGAACCTGCGTGAAACCCTGAACCAGTTACAACGGGAGGGCCATACGCTGGAGAAAATTCAGTTCCCGCTGCAGGAATATATTCTCCCCACATACTACATCCTTGCAACGGCAGAAGCCAGTTCAAATCTTTCCCGTTATGATGGCGTTCGATTTGGACATCGTAGCAGCGCGACCACAGATCTGTTATCGATGTATAAGAAATCGCGCTCCGAAGCGTTTGGCAAAGAGGTGCAGCGAAGAATATTGTTAGGCACATTTGTTTTAAGCGCCAGTTACTATGACGCCTACTATACCAAAGCGCAAAAAGTGCGCAGGGTGATACGCGAGCGAACCAAGAAAATATTACAGGAGTACGATTTCATCTTCATGCCCATCACTCCGACCACTGCTTTTAAGCTCGGGTCGCATGGAGATAATCCTTTAGAAATGTATCTTGCAGACTTATTCTCGGTGCAGGCCAACGTTGTGGGTGTACCGGCAATAGCTCTGCCTTGCGGCACTGACCGCAACGGACTGCCCATCGGACTGCAAGTAATTGCGGATGACTTCAAGGAAGCGGAACTTTTGAATTTCTCGAACTACTTAAACAACATGAACAAGTCATGAAAAAATCTTTCATCTTTTTGCTGTTCATCCTTTCCACCACATACGCATTTAGTCAAACGCCCGAAGCAGAAAAAAAATCAGAGATACTCGACTCCCTCGAAGTAGCGGACGCAGAGGAGGAGATGCTGTATAAAGAAGATACTGCTGATTACGATTTGTTTTATCTTCCCGTTGATCTCGAATATATACCCGGCGACGACCATCCGGAGGTGATTGCTGACCGCGTTGCCTGTATATCCACCAACATACCGCTCACCTACAACGACAAAGTTCACGCATTCATCAACTACTTCACGGTACGCGATCGCGAGTACACGCGTATGGTGATGAGAAGAAAAAATTTATACTTCCCCATTTTCGAAAAATATCTCGCAAAGTATGGGCTTCCGCAGGAGTTAAAATATTTGTCCATCATCGAATCCGGTCTGAATCCCCGTGCCATCTCGCGCGCGCGTGCAGTTGGTTTATGGCAATTTATGTCTGCAACCGGCCGGTATTATGGACTGAAACATGATTGGTATATCGATGAACGAATGGATCCGGAGAAAGCAACGGAGGCTGCGTGTCGCTACCTGAAAGATCTCTACAACATCTTCAACGACTGGGAGCTTGCCCTTGCCGCCTACAATACCGGTCCTGGCAACGTGAAGAAAGCCATTCGCCGTTCTGGATATAAGCGCACCTTTTGGGAAATCTACCCCAACCTGCCGAGAGAGACACGCTCTTATGTTCCTCAGTTCATCGCGATTGTTTATACGATGAGCTATCTCCATGAACATAATTTTATTGATGAAGGATCCGAACGATATGTCCGGGCCGATACCATTCAGGTGAACAAGTTTCTGAATTTTGAAACCTTTGCTTCTTTGACAGAAACCTGTGTTGAAGATCTGCAGCGATTAAATCCGTTTATCATCCACAACGTTGTTCCTCAGGATGGAAAGACCTACACATTGCGGATACCCGAAACTTCAAAAAGTATTTTAAACGCGGATCGTTTTGCCATCCTGGACTCAGCAAGTAAAGTGGGTCGCAAAGAAGTTGAGTTGCTTGCCAAGGCCCAGTCGGATAATATATTTGGGCGTGACCGGATTGTTTACAAGGTTCGTCGCGGAGATGTTCTAGGTTCCATTGCCATGCGGCACAGGGTATCGGTGAGCGACCTGAAAAAATGGAATAAACTCAGAGGCACCACCATCCACGTTGGGCAACGCCTGAATATTTACCCCAAGGGTTCACCATCAAGACAGTCCGCTGTTGCATCCGCACCCAAGGCCCCGAAAACAGTAGCCTCCGATGGGAAGACCTACACCGTTCAGCCCGGCGATACACTCTGGAGCATCACCAGAAAATTTGAAGGATTAACTGTCGAGAAAATCAAAGAATTAAATAAGCTCGGCAATAGTGCTCAAATCCAACCCGGACAAAAGCTTATTATCCAATTGTAGTCTCCAGGATACTTCCCGCCCGATGGTCAGAGATAACTTTGCCCATCGGGCGGCGTCATGAAAAGTCCGGATTCTTTTCCTCCCATTGGCACCCTCTATCCCATTGCCATTTAGCTCTACTTATTATCTTTGACACTTCAAATACATTCCCCATGTCGATAAAAATCAGGAAAGAAGACGCGCTGAATTACCACATGCAGGGGCAGCCCGGAAAGATTGAAGTGGTTCCAACGAAAGTTCTCAGTTCGCAACTCGATCTTGCACTTGCCTACTCTCCCGGAGTTGCTGAGCCATGTAAAGAAATTGCAGCAAACAAAGAGGACGTTTATAAATATACTTCCAAGGGAAATCTTGTCGCCGTTATTTCAAACGGCACCGCTGTACTTGGACTTGGCGACATCGGGCCTGAAGCCGCGAAGCCAGTGATGGAAGGGAAGGCTGTGTTATTTAAAAAATATGCGGGCATCGACAGCTTCGACATTGAGATTGACGAAAAAGATCCGGAAGCTTTCATCAAAATTGTGAAAGCACTCGAGCCAACATTTGGCGGAGTCAATCTGGAGGACATCAAGGCACCGGAGTGTTTCAGAATTGAAACCGAGCTGCGTGACAAGATGAACATCCCGATCATGCACGATGATCAGCACGGTACGGCAATCATTTCCTCTGCCGCACTGCTGAACGCACTTGAGCTTGTCGGGAAGAAGATTGAAGAAATTGTCATTGTTGTGAACGGCGCTGGCGCGGCTGCCGTGAGCTGTTCGCGATTATATATTGCGTTGGGTGTGAAGAAGGAGAACATCATCATGTGCGACAGCAAAGGTGTTCTCAACAAAAGCAGAACGAATCTCGATGAAATCAAAACAGAATTCGTTACCAGCAGAACAGTAAGCACACTCCAGGAAGCGATGGTCGGTGCCGATGTATTCGTAGGACTTTCGGTTGCGGATGCCATCACTCCGCAGGATCTGCTGAACATGGCGGACAATCCAATTGTGTTTGCGCTTGCCAATCCAAATCCTGAGATCAACTACGACCTCGCACGCAAAACCAGAAAAGATGCCATCCTCGCTACCGGCCGTTCCGATCACCCTAATCAGGTAAATAACGTTCTCGGATTTCCATACATCTTCCGGGGAGCACTGGATGTGCGCTCGACAGAAATCAACGAAGCGATGAAGCTTGCCGCAGTACACGCACTCGCGCAACTCGCCAAAGAACCTGTACCCGACATGGTTATCAAAGCTTATGGCGCTGATAAGATTTCTTTCGGCCGTGACTATCTGATTCCGAAACCACTTGACCCCCGGCTAATCACCACCGTCTCTCCCGCAGTTGCAAAAGCAGCGATGGATTCAGGTATTGCAAAAAACCCAATTACGGATTGGGGAGCGTACCATCACGATCTCCAAAAGCGGATTGGTATTGATCAGAAACTGATGTCGCGCATCATCGATCGGGCGAAGAAAAATCCGAAGCGTGTTGTATTCGCTGAAGCCAATCACCACAAGATCCTGAAGGCTGCTCAAATCCTGCGCGATGAAGGAATCGCGGAGCCTATCCTGCTCGGAAACAAAGAGGAAATACTCAAAATGATGGATGAATATGGTCTTGACTTACAGGACTGCAAAATCATCTATCCAAGGGAGGAGTCGGAAATTATTGATCGCTACGCAGAAAGACTCTACCAAAAACGTCAGCGCAAAGGACTGACGTTCCAGGATTGCAAGCGCCTGATGCGAGAAAGAAATTACTACGGTTCGATGATGGTGGAATGCGGAGACGCCGACGCATTGGTATCTGGCTTGACAAAGGATTATCCAAAAACGATCGCGCCTGCCCTTCAGGTGATTGGTGTTGCCGACGGTGTCAATCGCGTCGCCGGCATGTACATCATCATCAACAAGAAGGGTACTTTCTTCTTCTCCGATACGACCGTCAATGTCGATCCAAATGCACAGGAGCTCGCGCAAATTATTGAGCTGACCGCACGAGGTGTTCGCTTCTTCGACATGGAACCGCGCATTGCGATGTTGTCGTATTCCAACTTTGGCTCATCAAAAGGAGATGTGCCGGACAAAACCCGCGAAGCAGTGCGGTTGGCGAAGGCAAAAAATCCCGCTCTTGTTGTGGAAGGCGATATCCAGGCCAACGTGGCGCTGAACACAGAACTGCAACAGGAGATGTTTCCTTTCAGTGCTTTATCAAAAGAAGCGGCGAACACGCTGATATTCCCGAATCTTTCGTCAGGAAATATTGCCTACAAACTGTTGATGGAGATCGGCAACGCCGAGGCTATTGGCCCGATCCTGCTTGGGATGAAAAAGCCTGTTCACATCCTGCAATTGGGCAGTTCCATTCGGGAAATCGTTAATATGGCCGCTATCGCAGTCGTTGACGCACAACTTCACGAACAGAACGATCACCTGTAACCGATCATGATTGCATTTCTTAAAGGCCGCCTCACGTATAAAGATCCCACCCACGTCATCATCGATGTGAACGGGGTGGGCTATCAGGTGAATATTTCTTTGCAGACTTTTTCCGATATCAAAGATCAGGAGAACATCATGCTCTTCACCCACCTGAGTATTCGCGAAGACGCCCATGTGTTGTTTGGTTTCAGTGGCGAATCGGAGAAGAAATTATTTCAGCAATTAATCTCCGTGAATGGCGTTGGCCCCAGCACGGCCATCGTGATGTTGTCGTATATGAACGCATCCGAAATAAAAACCGCCATTGTACAGGAGAACACCGCTGCCCTCCAGGCAATTAAAGGCATTGGTGCAAAAACTGCCCAGCGTGTTATCATCGATCTGAAGGATAAACTGAAAAAAGAAAGCTGGGAAGAAAATTCCATCACGGTGGATACGGGCGGATACAATACGCTGAAAAAAGAAGCGTTATCAGCGTTACTGACTTTGGGCCTGCCCAAGGCGGTCGCAGAGAAAAGTATAGATTCAGTCCTGAAAAAATCGGGAAATACCATTACCTTAGAAGATTTGGTGAAACAAGCACTGAAGACTGCCTAGGTGCAGTGCAAGTAACTGATGGGTAAGGGCTGACAATGTATCTTTTCTGATGCTGACGCCCGGTGAAAAGCCTGTCCTAAACTGAACAAAAACTTGGCGATCCATTTTCAGAAGAACCTTTCTGCTGCGTGGCTGATTATGCTCGGTGCGTTTGCACTCGCGGGTGTACCCACTCAAACCAACGCGCAGCAGCGGCAGCCCAAGGATACCGTTAATCAGGAATACAAGCCTTCAAACCGACCCGTCTTCAAATCCTATGATCGCTATGGCGATCCCTTCTCCAATAACACAACCCGTTCACCGCTGTTCCTCAAAGATCCGGGAAATCTCAAGTTGGATGTGGAGATAGACACCTCCCTGAATTATACCATCTATGAGAAGATCGGAGATCTGAATTATCGCCCAACGTCGACCATGACGTTCGAAGAGTTCATGCAATACCAGAACCGGAGAATACAGCAAGACTACTGGCGGACGCGCTCCAAGGCAATGGACGGCGTAAGCCCGGTTGCCGGAAAAGGATTTACCCCGAAACTATACATCAGTCCTGTGCTCGACCGCATCTTCGGAGGAAGTTATGTCGAACTGGTACCACGGGGTATGGTGGTTCTCGACTTCGGCGGTTCATTTCAGAAAATCAACAACCCGCAAATTCCCATTCGTCAGCAACGGAATGGGGGCTTTGAATTCGACCAGCAAATCAATATGAGCGTGGTCGGTAAAGTGGGAGAGAAACTGGCCGTTACTGCAAACTTCGACAACAATAATTCTTTCGACTTCCAGAACAACATGAAAGTCGAGTACACCGGTTTTAAAGAAGACATTCTTCAGAAACTTGAAATTGGTAACGTCAGTCTGCCGCTGAACAACACGCTGATTCAGGGTGCTCAAAATCTTTTCGGTGTGAAGGCGCAGATGCAGTTTGGTAAATTAAACGTGACTGCATTGGCCTCCACGCAACGCGGACAGGTAACCTCGCTGAATATTCCAGGCGGCAACAGTGGACAAGGCAGACCTTTCGAGATTGTCGCCTCCAATTATGATGAGAACCGCCACTTCTTCCTCGGACATTTTTTCAAAGACAATTACAGACGATGGATTCAGAATCTTCCGCAGATTACTTCAGGTATTAACATCACCCGCGTCGAAGTTTATATCCTGAACAGAAACAACGACACCCAAACCCTGAGAAACGTAGTTGGTTTGATGGACCTGGCAGAACCATCAAGAATTTACAACGGTGCAGTAACGACAAACGGCACCAATCTGCCTAACGCCAACGCATCTAATAATCTGTTCGCATTTGTATCGGGTCAAAGCCGAAATCCAGATAACATCAACTCCACGCTGGAAGGATTTTTCGAAGGAGAGAGCAATAATGGAACAGACTTTGAAAAAATTACCGGAGCACGAAAACTAAATCCCACAGAATACACTTTCCATCGCCAACTTGGCTATATCTCCCTTACAAGAAAACTTGCGAATGACGAAGCACTTGCTGTTGCTTATGAATACACCTACAATGGCCGCTCCTACAAGGTTGGTGAACTGTCCGAAGACTATTCCAATCTCCGCGACGATGAGGTCATCTTCCTGAAACTCCTCCGTCCGCGTCGGATTGCCATTCGTGATGAACGTCGCAGAATCATTCCCACGTGGGAGTTGATGATGAAGAACATCTATAACCTGAATGTCAATCAACTTGCCCGCGAAGGATTTCAGCTTCGGGTCATTTATCGGGACGACCGAACCGGTATTGACAACCCACAGCTTCAGGAAGGAAGTGCAACGCTGCGCGAACGACAATTGATTGAAGTGCTGGGACTCGACAAACTCAATCCCGTCAACGATCCACAACGCGACGGTAACTTCGACTTTGTGGATGGCATTACCATCAACACACAAACCGGACTCATCATATTTCCTTATCTCGAACCTTTCAATGTCGGCTTGCGTGAAGCCTTTCGCGGACAAGCAAACGAAGACTTCCTCATTCAGAAATATGCATACGATACGTTGTACCGAACAACAAAAGCGGACGCGGAACTCTTTGCAACTAAAAATAAATTCTTCCTGGTCGGTACCTACAACGCAGGTTCTGCAAAAGATATTCTGATACCTGGCTTTGGCGTCAGTCAGGGTTCTGTTCGCGTATTTGCCGGAGGCATTCCGCTGCAGGAAGGAACCGACTTCACCGTCGACTACACCTTTGGAAGAGTCACCATCCTGAATGAAAGTATCCTCAGCTCAGGCAAAGACATTAGTGTACAATACGAGCAATCTGATCCATTCGCATTTCAGACGCGATCGTTACTGGGCACCCGCTTCGATTACAAGATGAGTAAGGATGTCAACTTCGGATCAACCTTGTTGTATTATAACGAACGACCCATCATCAGCCGAAATCAGATTGGACAGGAGCCCGCGCGCAACGTGCAGTATGGCATGGACTTCAATATCCGTAAAGACAGCAGGATACTCACCAAGATGGTCGATGCGCTTCCTTTCATTCAAACCAAGGAACCTTCATCGTTTAACATCACTGGAGAATTCGCCCAGCTATTGCCCGGAACGTCCAACATCGTCAACGGAGAGGGTATTGCTTATATTGACGACTTTGAAAATACGGCCACGCCGTATTCCCTCATGGCCCCGCTTGGATGGAGACATGCGGCAACACCACGTGACCCACGTTTTGATCCAAGCCTGGGCGCACTCAACGACCTGCGGGCGGGCTACAAAAGAGCAAAGCTCGCCTGGTACACCGTGGACAATCAGGTCTATCGCGATGGAGGTCCTTTTAAACCTGCAAACATCACAGAGGAGGATACAAAAAATCATTACGTGCGTGCAGTAGGTCCGCAAGAGATATTCCCGCAGCTGCAACTTCAGCAAGCTGTATTCTTCCAGCAAATTTTGGATCTCGCTTATTATCCACGGGAACGCGGACCCTATAACTTCAATCCTGCCCTCGACGCAAACGGTTTTCTTGCAGATGACCCAAAGACAAACTGGGCTGGTATCACCACGGCCATTCGCACGGAAGTCGACTTTGACAAAGCCAACATCGAATACGTTGAGTTCTGGATGTTGGATCCTTTCATTCCAGGTCAATACGGAAAAGTAATTACCAAAGGCAAGAACGAAGGACAAAACAACACCACGGGCGGAAAAATAATCTTCCAGCTGGGAAGCATTTCAGAGGATATCATGAGAGACTCGCGCCATGCCTTTGAGAACGGTCTTCCGCCAGATGGCAACCTCACTTCCGGTCAAGTGCAAAAGAATGAATGGGGCTATGTGACCACGCAGCAGTTTCTGACCAACGCTTTCGACAATTCAAACTCCGCACGAAACAATCAGGACGTTGGATTAGACGGTGTATCAAACGACGAGGAACCGACGACATTCAACAACTTTCTGAGTGCGTTGAATCCCACGGCGCGTCAGGCAGTGCTTGCCGACCCTGCCGCTGATAACTTCCGTTTCTGGATTGATCCTGAACTCGACGCTGCTGATGCTCAGGTCCTCGAGCGTTATAAAAATATCAATGGACTGGATGGCAATTCACCGGTCGTTACTGGCAATGATCAAATCACACGCTCAGGCAGTCAGCAACCTGATAATGAAGATCTCAACGTAGACAATACATTAAGTGAACTCGAAGAGTATTACGAATACGATGTTGATCTGAAACCCGGACTGGATGTTGGCAATGAATATATTGTTGATAAAATCACAACCAGCGATAACGCGGCAAGTGAAGCCGTGACCTGGTATCTTTTCCGTATTCCAGTTCGTGATTTTGAAAGGAAGTTTGGAAACATCAACGGATTCAAATCCATCCGTTATGCGCGGATGCTCCTCACCGGATTTGAACAACCCGTAGTCTTGCGTCTGGCCAATTTCAGAATGATTGGCAGCCGCTGGAGAAGATATACTGCCGACTTGCGCGGGGGAGGATTTGATAATTCCATTGAACCAAACTTCAATGACTTTACCGTTTCTGTCGTGAACCTCGAAGAGAACGCACAGTCAAAAGCAGGAAGCAAAGTATCCGCGTATCGCATTCCTCCCGGCGTTGTTCGCGACCGCGACCCGACATCTGCTGTATCGCGGCAAGTAAATGAGCAATCGGTGCAGCTCTGTGTGGATCAATTGAAAGACGGAGACGCACGAGCGATTTACAAAAATGTATCCGTCGATTTGTTTAACTACGGACGCATCAAAATGTATTTGCATGCGAACACCGACGCAGACGACGGACAAATGCACGCTTTCGTGCGATTCGGTACCGATTTCACGCAGAACTATTACGAAGTTGAAATTCCCTTAAAGAAATCTGATCCCTCCGCAGTACCCGACCCGCGCGAGATTTGGCCGGAAGAAAACGAAATTGATCTTGACCTCAATGAACTATATGCGTTGAAGGCGGCGCGAGATCGCGAACGCTTCCCGATCGGTGAAGCATATCCGCGGGAAGGACCGAAGACGGTTGGCAAACACCTGCTCAGAATTTTTGGTCGTCCGGATCTCAGCAGTGTTCAGGTCATGATGATCGGTGTGCGCAATCCCAAATCAGATGACAAGCGCAATTATGAAATCTGTTTGTGGGCAAACGAACTCCGCGTGAGTGATTTCAACCGGAAAGCCGGATGGGCCGTCAGCACAACGGTGAGTACCAAGCTTGCAGATTTTGCAACACTAACAGGAGCGTTGCGATACACGACGTTCGGATTTGGTGCGGTCAGTTCAAAAATCGGAGAACGTACACGGGATGAGACCACCGCGATGGACGTTTCGGCCAATGTGAATGTCGACAAATTAATTCCTGGTAATACGGGGATCAAGATCCCCATGTTCGTCAGCTACCAGAACACAACCATCAACCCGCAATACGATCCCGCGAACCCGGACCTCAGAATTTCTGCAGCACTGAAAGCATTGCCAACGGATGAAGAACGAAGGGACTTTAAGAAATTGATTCAGAATAAAACGACAACGCGAAGTCTCAACTTCATGAATGTGCGGAAGACTAAGGTGAAGACCGACGCGGTATCACACATTTACGATATTGAAAACTTCTCTTTCAACTATTCCTACAGCGAGCGCCAGCACACGGATTTCTTCACGAAAGAAAATCTTCAGAAGCAGTATCGCGGCGGCATCGTGTACAACTTCTCTCCTAAAAATACAGGCATTGAACCATTCAAGGAATCGAAAGGACTGAAGTCGCCTTACCTGAAACTGATCAAAGACTTTAATTTCAGCTTGCTCCCGGACAACATCATGATTCGGGCAGATGTTGATCGTTCCTTCTCAAAACGTGTTTACCGAAACTCAGCAGGTGCATACGGTGAATTCACTTTCTCGGAACCGAATTACCTGAAGTATTTCACCTTTAATCGCCAGTATAATGTCCGTTGGGCACTCAGCAAAGGACTTACATTGGAATATCAGGCGATGGCCAATGCCATCATCGATGAACCCGAAGGAGAACTGAATACACAAGCCAAACGCGATAGTGTCATCAGCAACTTTAAGCGTTTGGGACGAATGAAGAATTTTGATCAGAGCGTCACACTAAATTATACCGTACCGCTCGACAAATTCCCGTTGACGGATTTCCTTGCAGGTGATGTACGTTATTCCGCATCATATAATTGGAAGGCCGGTCCCGTGAATATTCCCGACGCCATTGCGGCGCAGCGCAATGTGCAAGACTTGCCCGATAGTCTTGACTTCAAGAACACCATACAGAACAGCCGCGAAACAAATTTCAGCGGAAAGATTGACATGGTGAAGTTGTACAACAAGGTGAAGTTTCTGAAAGAATTAAACACACCACCGAAGCCAAAAGCACCCGCGAAACCAGCTCCAGGGCGACCCGTTGCAGCGCAGCAGAACGTGAAGCAAGACACGACGAAGAAGGCAGAATTGCCCAGAGCACTGAAAGGATTCTTCCGGTTATTGATGTCTGTTCGCTCCGTCAACGGAACCTATACACGCACAGAAGGAACGCTGTTGCCCGGTTTTGAAAACACGCCATCGTTCTTTGGAATGGATCGCGCGTGGAGTTCTCCCGGGTGGAGTTTCATTCTCGGAAGTCAAAACCCGGATATCCGTCTGAAAGCGGGTGAAAAGGGCTGGCTTGCAACAACAACTTCCCTCACGACACCCTTCACACAAAACCGATCGGAGACCATCAACCTTCGCGCGAACATTGAACCTTCAACCGAGCTGAAGATCACCGTTGATGTCAGGAAGGAAGGAATGACTTCCTATCAGGAGATCTATCGTTTTGACGATGCCATTCAAGGTTATCAGTCATTAAATCCGAGCCGAAGCGGGTCCTATAAGATTTCATTCTCCAGCATTCGTACGGCATTCGACCCCACTAATGGCAGCCGCGAGTCTGCAGTATTCAAAAAATTTGAAGAGAACCTGGAAATTGCAAGACAGCGTTTCGAAGTCATTACCAGCAACCCTGAGTTCGACACCACCTCTCAGGATGTGATCATCCCGGCGTTTATCGCCGCTTATTCCGGCAAGGATGTTCGCAGCGTCAGTCTCTCTCCCTTCCCGAGAACGCCTCTTCCAAACTGGCGAATCGATTACAACGGCCTTTCGAAGGTGGGCATTTTTAAAGACCTCTTTCAATCCGTCACCATCTCGCACGCCTACAGCTCCTCTTATTCGGTGATGAATTACTCCAACTCACTCGAATACAACGATCCAGGTCTTGTTCGCATCAATCGTCCGATCGAAGACTACAACCGAAACTATTTTGGTTCAACCGTCGACGGCAAGTTTGTGCCCGTGTTCGTGATCAGCCAGGTCATGATTTCAGAGGCATTCCAGCCGCTGTTCGGAATTAACCTGAGAACCAAGAGCAGGTTGCAGGCACGTGCCGAGTACAAAACCAAGCGCGACCTCGCATTGAATATCTCGAATGCGCAGGTTACCGAGGTCAGCAATAAGGAAGTATCGTTCGAGCTCGGTTATACCAAAAACAATATGCGACTGCCGTTCCGCAGTCAGGGTCGCACAATCGTGCTGAAGAATGACGTCACCTTCCGCATGAACCTCACCGTCAGCGACCAGCGTACCATCCAGCGCAAAATCAACGAGTTGAGTACAGTGACCAACGGCAATGTAAATTTCCAGCTACGGCCCAATATCAACTACGTTGTCAACCAGAAGCTTACCCTCCAGGCCTATTTCGAGCGCACCATCAACGAGCCCCAGGTCTCCAATGCCTTCCGGAGAGCGACCACGCGCTTTGGTGTCCAGGTGCGGTTCAGCCTCGCACAGTAAATTTCCCACTGCGAATCATTCAGGTTACTTCCTGTTTATCGATACTTCCGTTATTTTTGACCCGAATTATCAACGACAACCTGTATCATGAATATTCCTGACGGATTAAAGTACACCAAAGACCACGAGTGGATTAAAATTGAAGGAAATACCGCCGTTATCGGCATCACCGATTTCGCTCAGGGCGAACTTGGCGATATTGTTTACGTCGACATAAACACCGTTGGACAGGAAGTTGAAGCGCACGAAGTATTCGGAACAGTGGAGGCAGTAAAAACCGTTTCTGACCTTTATATGCCCGTTACCGGCAAGGTGCTGGAAGTAAATCCTGCACTGGATGCAAATCCTGAAAAAGTAAACGAAGATCCATACGGAGCCGGCTGGATGATCAAAATCGAGCTGAAAGGTGACGCCAGTGCCCTGCTCTCTGCGCAGGAATACAAGTCGTTAATCGGCAAATAATCCAAACCAATTCTGCCGTCTCGTTGTTGACGGAATACATGGTTCAAAAACCAGGTTATGATTGAACTGCCTGTAATCTCCGGTGAAGCATCCCGCAAAAGAAAGCCCGACTGGCTACGCGTCAAGCTGCCCGTTGGTCCTGACTATGCGCGCGTGCGCAGCCTTGTCGACAACTACAAGCTGCACACCATCTGCGAAAGCGGCAACTGTCCCAACATGGGCGAGTGCTGGGGAGCAGGTACGGCCACCTTCATGATCCTGGGTAATGTGTGCACGAGAAGCTGCACTTTTTGTGCCGTTGCAACAGGCCGTCCCACCGAATACGACGCAGAAGAACCTGCACGTGTCGCAGAGGCCATCAAACTGATGCAGGTAAAACACGCCGTCATTACTTCTGTCAACCGTGATGAACTCAAAGATCGTGGCGCAGAGATTTGGTACCAGACAGTCGTTCAAACCAAAGCACTAAATCCAGACACCACCATCGAGACCCTGATCCCAGATACAAAAGGGAATTGGGATGCTTTATATCGAATGATTGAGGGCGGTCAGGAAGTTGTTTCCCACAATATGGAAACCGTTGCCCGGCTCTACAGAAATGTCCGGCCGCAGGCGAAATACGACCGCAGTCTCGAACAAATCAAAAGAACGCGGGCAGCAGGCAAGCGAACAAAATCCGGCATTATGCTCGGCCTTGGCGAAACCAAAGAAGAAGTTTTCAAGGCAATGGACGATCTGGTTGAAAACGGTTTGTTGATTCTCACCCTCGGACAATATCTCCAACCCACAAAACTTCATCACGAAGTCATTGAGTTCATCCATCCCGAAACCTTCGAGATGTACAAAGAAGAAGGATTAAAGCGCGGCCTTCGCTATGTTGAATCAGGTCCGCTGGTTCGTTCCTCGTATCATGCCGAGCGGCATGTCAACGTGCCCCTTGATTAATCGGCAATCATTCACTCATCTGCTCTGAAAGTTGACTTGTCGCAGAATTAATCATGCGGCAAGGCACGAGGCATCATCCTTTACATGTCGCAGGAGCACCATCAACGGTGCGTCTCTAACCAGTCACTTAAACAAAAAACTAACGACATGAAAAAGTTATTGCTCATTTTAATGGCAGCAGTTGCATTCTCCTGCGGCGGAGGTGGAAACCAGGAAGCCGGAAACTCGCAGGGAAGCGGATCAGAAACAGAAGGCACCAACGATACGGAGACCATGACTCCGGATGATACAACATCACAGAGCGACACCACGTCAACCATGGGCGGAAGCGGAACAAGTGGATCCGGCACAACGGGTGGCGGCACCAGTGGAAGCGGTTCTTCAGGCTCTGGCAGCGGAACGACAGGTGGCAGCTCTGGCAGCGGATCAGGATCCGGTAGTGGGTCAGGCAGTGGATCTTCTGGAGGAAGTGGTTCTTCAGGAAGCGGAACGTCGGGAAGTGGAACATCCGGCAGCGGTAGCTCCGGTGGCGGTCATTAACCGATAATTAAACAAAGGCGTCTCACAAAGGCGCCTTTTTTTGTGAGCGGATAGGTGTTGATGATCATGCGATAATTTGGGCGCGTCCCTCGGGGCTGCTCCTCGCGTCGCATTCCCTCGGGTCGGGCCACATGGCACTCGCCCTTCGGCTCCCGCTCAGGGCAGCGCCGTGAATGAATGTCGTCAAAATAGACTGGCCCTGAACGGGAGCCGAAGGGGCTCACACAATGCCAGTGTCCCTCGCGCATCGCACTCCACGTGCTGCTTCTACCCATCGCGATTTAACAACTCAACCAATTCACATTGACTAACCCGCCCTTTCAGGGCGACGATGAATTTATTAATAGGAGTTTCGCTAAGAGTATGTATCAATCACTCCCGAGTACGCAGTCATAGGACGTCATATCACGCCGAAAGACAGCGCAGTTACGGAGCCCCAACGGGGCGTCGCTTTTAGTTAACGATGGGCGAAGCCTGTCTCAGGCGGCCCATCGTTAAGGTCTTGCAGGCAGTATTGCTACCGTTGGCTTGCCTTGGTAGACAGGCGGAGCCGAAGGGGCTCACACAACCTGCCTCCGGTAGGCGGGTGCCAGCATCCCTCGCGCATCGCACCCAAGTGCTGCTTCTACCCATCGTGATTTAACAACTCAACCAATTCACATTGACTAACCCGCCCGCTCAGGGACACGATATATTCATTATTGGCGTTGGGCAGCTAAGGGTTATTAAAAATTTTTAGTAACAAAAAAGGCTGCCCTTTTGAGACAGCCTATTTCATTTCTCCTAATGAGACAAGATCAGATTACTTCTTATCCGGCATAATCCGCGCCTCGCGGTTTGCGATTTCCCACGCCGTGTAGAATACCAACTGTGTTCTCTTCGCCAAATGATCAAACTCTATCTTTGAAACTTCATCGCTTGGCTTGTGGTAATCTTCATGAATACCATCGAAGAAGAAAATGATCGGAATGTTCTTCTTTGCAAAGTTCCAGTGATCAGAACGGTAGTACAATCTGTCAGGATGGTTCTGGTCGTTATAGGTGTAATCGAGAATCAACTTCGTGTACGTCTTGTTCATCTGCTCATTCAGGTTGTGCAGCTCGGTCGATAATTTATCCGAACCAATCACATACACGTAAGGCGCGCTGTCTTTGTGCTGCGGATCACGACGACCAACCATGTCGATATTCAAATCCACAACAGTTTTGTTCAACGGGTAAACCGGATTTTCAGAGTAGTATTCTGAACCGAGTAATCCTTTCTCTTCACCAGTCACCAGCATAAATAAAATGCTGCGGCGCGGGCCTTTGCCTTCCTTCTTTGCTTCTGCAAATGCCTTAGCCAGCTGCAGCACGGCCGAAGTTCCGGAGCCATCATCATCTGCACCGTTGTTAATTTTATCGGCACCATTGCCACCGATGCCCACGTGATCATAATGCGCGGTGATAACCACCACTTCGTCTTTTTTATCAGTGCCTTCCAGGAAACCGAGGACATTCTCAGACATGATCATCTTTTCAGAAGACATTACCTGATACGACATCTGCACAGGCTTCACCTTCTTGAGGCCGCCTTTCGCGGAGCCGTCCGCCGCCTTTTTCAAATTCTCCAATGTTGAATTCATCAGCGAAGCTCCCGCAGAGGCAGGAAGCATAAACGCCTCGGGAGCAGAAGTCTGCTCATTCTTCTGCAACCTCATCGATCCGCCAGACAAATACCCACGAAGCTGCGCAACGACTTCACGGGAGTCTTCTTCTGAAGTACCAGGAATCAACAATACTTTTGCTGCACCCTTCCCGTAAGCAAAATTGATGGCTGTGATAAAGGCACGGAACGACTGCTCCTTGGCCATCAGGAGAACAGCCTTGCCATTGACATCTTTCACCGCCAGGTTGGCATAGTCCGCATCTTCGCCGTAGCCCGCAAACACGAGCTGCGCCGACTTTTCTCCGTTTGATGACTCGTTGCCAAAATGGACCAGATCTTTCTGGCTATTAAAAACAGCGTTTCCCGACTTCACATAGCTGTCGCCGGGCACGGAAGTGTACAAGGGCACAGGTTGGAAATGACTTCCATTAACAGGCGCCTGAAGTCCCAGTTCCTGAAAATGAGCAGCGATGAACGCAGCCGCCATCTTCTGACCACGGGTTCCCGTCTCCCGCCCTTCGAGGGCATCAGAGGCCAAAATAGACAAGTACTCTTTCAGCGTTGCTTCTGAGATCGAGTTCCCATATTTCTGGGCTACCGGGTCCTGGGCACCGGCAAAAAGCGGCGACACCAGAATGGCGACCAGAAGGAAATAAATTCTTTTCATGGTTGTTTAAGTTTTGAACCCAAAACTAACAGGTTTATGCAATTTTTAGCAGCCCGTATAAACAGCAGAAATAAGAATTCCACCTGCGGCAAAATCAGCAAACCTTCTTTAATAGGTTTCTGTTAATTCTCTGAACGTTGAATTACCTTTGCGGGCGAAACCGAAAGGTGTACCTATTCTGAAGTCTGTAACCACAACACATGAGTATAGATCCCAACTACCAGGAGAAATTTGAATCGCGCCACATCGGCCCGGACAACCGCCAAACCGAGGAAATGCTGAAGACCATCGGCGCCAAATCGGTTGACGAACTCATCGAACAAACCATTCCAGCCAATATACGGTTGAAAAAACCGCTTCAGCTTCCCGCTGCTGTTGGCGAATTTGAGTTTTTGAAGCAGTTCAAAAAGCTGGCTTCAAAAAACAAAGTGTATAAGACATTTATCGGCGCAGGCTATTACAATACCATTACCCCGCCCGTTGTCCTCAGAAACATCCTGGAGAACCCAGGCTGGTACACCGCCTACACTCCCTACCAGGCAGAGATTGCGCAGGGCCGTCTTGAAGCATTAATTAATTACCAGACCATGGTGATTGAGCTCACCGGCATGCAAATCGCCAACGCATCCCTGCTGGACGAAGGAACGGCTGCGGCAGAAGCGATGCACCTGTTATTTGCTTCGCGCAAAGGCGCCAGAAAAAATGCAACGACGTTTTTCGTTGACCAGAACGTATTTCCGCAAACACTTGATTTGTTGAAGACGCGTTCGGCGCCAATTGGCGTCAACATGGTTGTTGGTGATGTGTCGAAATTAGACATTACCGACGCGAACATATTCGCCGTATTTATTCAAAATCCGGACAACAACGGAGCGATTAAAGATTATACCGCCTTCATTGAATCAGCTCATGAGAAAGATGTGTTTGTAGCCATGGCTACCGATTTAATGAGCTGCGTATTGTATAAAGCCCCGGGAGAAATGGGAGCCGACGTTGTGGTAGGTTCTTCGCAGCGTTTTGGTGTACCGATGGGCTTCGGTGGTCCGCACGCCGCCTTCTTCGCGACGAAAGATGATTTCAAGCGTCAGATGCCCGGTCGTATCATTGGCGCATCCCTCGATGCCACAGGGAAACCCGGTTATCGCATGGCGCTGCAAACCCGCGAGCAGCACATCCGCAGAGAAAAAGCGACCAGCAACATCTGTACAGCACAGGTATTGTTGTCGGTGATGGCGGGTATGTACGGTGTGTACCACGGTCCGGAAGGATTAAAGAAAATTGCTTCGCGCATTTTCGGACTCACCGCCACGCTTGATCATGCACTCAAGGCAATGGGCTTCACGCAGTTGAATGAAGTCTATTTTGATACATTAAAAGTTCGCGTCGGCGATGCGGCTGCGTTAAGGAAAGAAGCAGAAAAGCACGAAGTGAACTTCCGCTACTTTGACAGCACGCACGTGGGCATCAGCCTTGACGAAACAACAACCAGTGCCGATGTAGCGCAAATTGTTAACATTTTTGCGGCGGCATTTAAGTCGGCTGCCGTTGCACTCAACGGTAAGGATACACGCATTTCAGCTGCGCTGGCACGTCAGTCGTCTTTCATGACCCATCCGGTGTTCAACTCGCACCATTCGGAACATGAAATGCTGCGATACATCAAGAAGCTTGAAAGCCGCGACTTGTCGATGGTGCACAGCATGATTTCACTCGGCTCTTGCACGATGAAACTGAACGCAACCACCGAGATGATTCCGGTGACGTGGCCGGAGTTTGGAAACATCCACCCTTTTGCACCTGCTGACCAAACGTTGGGCTATCAGGAAATGCTGACCGACCTTGAAGCGTGGCTCAAGGAAGTTACCGGGTTCACCGGGGTATCGCTGCAGCCGAATAGTGGCGCACAAGGTGAATACGCAGGCTTGATGGTTATTCGCGCTTATCACCTGAACCGGAACGAAGGACATCGCAACATTGCGTTGATTCCTGCATCTGCACACGGAACAAACCCGGCAAGTGCGGTGATGGCCGGAATGGAAGTGGTGGTCGTGAAATCAGATGAAGAAGGAAAAGTTGATGTTCAGGATCTGAAAGAGAAAGCAGCAAAGTATGCTGACAAGCTCAGCTGTCTGATGGTGACCTATCCTTCAACGCACGGTGTATTTGAAGAGGCCATTACAGATATATGTGAAACAATTCACCAGCATGGTGGGTTGGTTTATATGGACGGAGCGAACATGAATGCACAGGTTGGTCTGACTTCGCCTGCCAATATCGGCGCAGATGTTTGTCACCTTAACCTTCACAAAACATTCTGTATTCCACACGGTGGTGGCGGCCCTGGCATGGGACCAATTTGTGTGAATGATAAGCTGAAGAATTTCCTCCCGGGACATGCACTGGTAAAAACCGGAGGCAGTCACGCGATCAGCGCAGTATCGGCTGCTCCCTGGGGAAGTGCGAGCATTCTCACCATCTCTTACGCCTACATCGCGATGATGGGCGGCGACGGATTGACGAACGCCACGAAGTATGCGATTCTGAATGCAAACTACATCAAGGCGCGTCTCGAAGGACATTACAAAATTCTCTATACCGGAACCAACGGCCGTTGCGCGCACGAAATGATCGTCGACTGCCGTGAATTCAAGAAGGCCGGCATTGAAGTGGAGGACATCGCGAAGCGTTTGATGGACTATGGTTTCCATGCGCCTACGGTCTCTTTCCCTGTTGCCGGAACGCTGATGATTGAACCGACAGAGAGCGAGCCGAAAGAAGAACTCGATCGCTTTGTGGATGCGTTAATTGAAATTCGTCAGGAGATTCGCGAAGTAGAAGAAGGTAAATACGATAAGGAAAACAATGTGCTGAAGCATGCGCCGCATACCGCAGCCGTTGTGACTGCCGACAACTGGGATCGTCCTTACAGCAGACAGAAAGCAGCATTCCCGCTGGAGTATGTGAAGGAATCGAAGTTCTGGCCGTTCGTCAGTCGTGTTGATAACGCTTACGGTGACCGAAACCTCGTTTGCAGCTGTCTCCCGATGGAGAATTATGCAACCAGCGAAGAAGCAGTTCAGGCTTAAGTTTTTTTTTAAAATCAAGAGGGCGCTTCGGCGCCCTTCTTTTTCATGGCAGGATTTATGTTAACTGCTTACGGATGATGAAATTTCAAATTGTATTCTGGTTGACGATGGTGTCTTTTGCTGCGCAGGCACAAAAGAACAAATACACCGGATTTCCTTCTACGGTATGGCCCCGTCTTTACGACATTCAATTTGTAAAGGCAAAAGATAATCTTGGCGAATTCGATAAGCCGGTGTTCTCTGCAGGCGCAAAATCATTGGATGGAAAAATCGTGACGCTTCCCGGCTACATCGTTCCATTTGAAACGGGTGTGAAGAGTACACACCTGATGCTTTCTGCGCTTCCCCTCAGCGCGTGCTACTTCTGCGGCGGCGGCGGACCTGAAACGGTGGTTGAAGTTTATTTGAAAAAAGAAATCAACTACACCGAGAAACCCGTTGAAATCAAAGGAGTCCTCAGACTGAATGCGACCAATCCGGATAAAATGATCTACGTGCTCGAAACGGCCGAGCTTATCGGTGAAATAGGCTTCTGACTAAAACTCTTGATCGATTAAATACACCAACGCTGCCATGGCAGCAGCGCCCAGCTCAAGTTCTCTCCGGTTGACTTTATCAAACGTATCTTCTTCCGTATGGTGATAACTGAAGTAGCGCTGGCTGTCGGGAACGTAACCGAATAGCGCAGTGCCTGAAGGACCAAGAGGACCAATGTCCGCTCCTCCTCCTTCTCCATCAAAGTCAGTCAGTCCGTATTTTTCAAAATACTTTTCCCACGCTTTCACTTTTGCCTTCAGCGCATCTGGCGCGGTCATGGAAAAACCACGAGGTGTAAATCCTCCCCGATCAGATTCTATCGCAGCGATGTGTTTCTCCTTAAGTTCTCCGGCAACCCTCGCGTACTCCACTCCTCCACGCAGACCATTCTCTTCATTCATATACATTACCGCGCGAATCGTGCGACGCGGACGATAGCCAATCGCTTTCAATAGTCTGAGCACTTCCATCGACTGAACACATCCTGCCCCATCATCATGCGCTCCTTGTCCAAGATCCCACGAATCAAGATGACCCCCAACGACGATAATTTCATCCGGAAACTCAGAGCCGCGGATTTCTCCAATGACATTAAACGAAGGCGCATCGGGAAGCGTCTCACAATGGCTCTCCATATAGAACTTCAGGTCTTTCTCTTCAGCCAGTAAACTACTGAGCACGTCCGCGTCTTTCGTACTAATCGCCAGCGCAGGAATTTTCGGCACCATCGGATCATAGCGAAGACTTCCCGTGTGCGGGTAGGTTTCGTTTTGCCATCCCATGCTTCTCACAACAACGCCAAGCGCGCCATACCGCGCCGCCTCAGACGCGCCGGAACCGCGCTGGTTAACGGCACCGCTATACGCAGCAAAAGTTTGCATCTGCGTTGGATCAAGTGGGCGATTAAAAAAAACAATTTTTCCCTGAACGCCTTTTGTGCCGAGCACTTTCAATTCATCAAATGATCTTACCTCCACAACATTGGCCGACAGGCCTTTTGTACCTGTTCCAACCGAACCGCCAAGAGCGCAGACACGCACATCCACCGGCCCTGCTTTGCGCGTCAGAATTCTTCCCGTCTCGCGTGCACCACGCACCCAGTGAGGAACCATGACCGGTTGCAGTTTGACCGAATCGGCGAAGTTCTTCATCGTCATCCGGGTATATTCCACGGCAGCAGCTGCACCTGTGGAACCGCTCAGCCGATGACCAATTTGATTACACAGGTAATCCAGCATCTGGTAGCATTGCCCATCCTTCATTTCATAATCAAAAATTCGTTGAACAGTCTCCTGGCGCTGTTGCGCGAAGACCGTGGTGTGCACCATCAGGACAAGCAAGGTGAAATATTTCATGGCTGGGGAAAATTTAGTCCCTGAAATTAATGTTTTGCAAAAAGCGGAATTGAATGGAATTACAAAAGGCAGAAATATGTTGTTTCAAACGATTGAAACCGACGGAATACTTTAATTTTGGCACCAAACGCAGAAGTAACTATGGCATACCTGTTTGAATCATTTGAGGGTTGGAAGAAATACAGCGCGGAAAAAAAGATGACGCTCGCAGCCGTGGTAATGGAATATGAGTGCGACCAGAAAGGCCGTACCCGGGAACAGATTAACAGCGGACTTATGCAGGCCTGGGAGGTGATGAAGGATGCTGTGCGTACCGGTCTGGAGGAAGACATGACGTCGCGCTCGGGGATGATCAACAACGGCGCGAAGAAAGTCTATCGTCATCCGCTCGCCGTGCTCTCCAGAGAATTTCAGAAGTTGATATCGCGCGCATTGGCCGCAAAGGAAGTCAATTCGTGCATGGGCCGGATCGTTGCCGCCCCCACGGCCGGAGCAAGTGGCATTATGCCTGGTGTGCTCGTCACCCTGCAGGAAATTCATGACATCTCCGATGAAAAGATAGTTGAAGCCATGCTCGTATCGGCAGGCATTGCACTGATACTCGAACAACGTGCTTCGCTGGCCGGCGCTGTCGGCGGTTGTCAGGCAGAGACGGGAAGTGCAGCAGCGATGGCTGCAGGCGCCATGGTTTATTCGCTGGGAGGAACAAACGACCAGGTCATGAATGCGGTCGCCATTACCATCCAGTGCATGCTCGGGCTGGTGTGCGATCCGGTCGCAGGATTGGTTGAAGTCCCCTGTGTGGTACGAAATGCAAGTGCAGCAGCAATTGCTAACAGCTCCGCCCAGATTGCTTTGGCTGATGTCAGCAGTGTGATTCCTGTTGATGAGGTTGTGGAGGCTATGGGTGAAATTGGCGCATCGATGGAAACACGATACAAGGAGACTGCGCTGGGAGGACTGGCCGCAACACCAACCGCGCAACGCATTGCGAAAAAAGTACTTATTCGCGATATCGAGATGTTGCCGGATGAGGAAGTAAAGTGATCAGAAGAAACGGGCGACAACTTCGTTCCCGAAGAAATAGACGAGCACAGAAAAAACCACGGACCAGAGCGACGCACTGATCAGCATAAAAAAAATAATCTTGTCCTTCGGGCTCCCTGAACTCGCTGCGAGCAACGACCCTCCTATTGGCGTGAGGATAATTGGTGTGAGCAACGCTACGCCTATCAGTCCATACTTCTTCCAAATCTGAACAAACCTTTTGTTTCCAGGTGAAAATTTACTGGCGCGTTTTCCGAAACGAGACAACACGCGCTCACGAAACCACGTGCCCGAGTACGTAATCACGACTACGACTGTCATCATTCCTGCAACGGTGGCGATGATCGTGGTCGCCAGGTGAAGACCCGCAGCATATCCTCCGGCAGGACCGAAGATGAACTTCAACATGCTTGCGAAGAATACCGGAATCGCTTTGAGGATCTCTTCCCACATACGTCACATCTTTTCTCCGAAACACAAATCACCCGCATCACCGAGACCCGGGACAATATAATTATGCTCATTTAATCCTTCATCCAACGCAGCAGTCCAGATTGACAACGGTACCGGTATGTGCTCCTGCAAATGCTTCACCCCCTGAGGTGTTGCCACCAGAGACACCACATGTACATGGGCCGGAGTTCCGTGCGTCGCCATCGCCTTGTAGGCATCGGCTATCGATCTCCCCGTCGCGAGCATGGGGTCGATGATGATCACGGTTTTACCTGTGAGATCACCCGTGGCGATATAATCGAGTTTGATGGTCATGTGGTTTCCGTCTTCGTTGCGATACGCACCAACAAACCCACTGTCCGCCTCGTCAAAAAAAGAAGCAAAGCCGTTGTAGAATGGCAAGCCCGCGCGAAGAATCGTGATCAACACAGGCTGCTCACGAAGGCTGTCAACCGACGTCTGCTGCAGGGGCGTTTGAACCGGCTTCGAATGATAGGGAAGCTTTTTGGAAACCTCGTATGCGAGAATCTGACCAATGCGCTCCAGGTTTCTCCGGAATCGCATTCTGTCTTTCTGGATGGTGCTGTCCCGCAGCTGTCGGATGAAGTCGCTGGCGACAGAGGGGTTTTGATTTAATACAAACAGCATAATTCGTAATAGTGGAAAATTAGAAAAAATTGTCGAACCAAATCGGGTTGCAGCACAATCATTCCATCAATATTTTATACGGCTTCTGCCTGCACAATCGAAGTATTTCAATAAGTTGGTGGCGATGAAACTGCTGAAGCAACTTTGCCAAATCCATGCGCCTTCCGGGGAAGAATACCGGATGACGGAATTTCTTCTCAAATACATTCAGAAGGAAAAGAAGAAATGGAAAACGGAACCTGAGATCCATCACGGACCGGAATTTCAGGATTGCATCATCCTGAAATTTGGAAAACCGAGAACGGCAATATTCGCCCACATCGACAGCATCGGATTTACCGTCCGGTACCAAAACCAGCTATTGCCCATTGGCAGCCCCGATGCAGAAATTGGAACAACGCTCGTAGGCGAAGATTCAATGGGTGAAATTGAATGCACGCTGGAGTTTGATAAAGACAATCACGCGTTTTATAAATTCGGAAGGCAGATTGATCGGGGCACGACATTAACCTACAAGAGCAATTTCCACGAAAACAAAAATTACATTCAATCACCATACCTCGATAATCGTCTTGGTGTTTATTGTGCACTTCAGGTTGCCTCAACCCTGCGCGACGGCGTGATTGTTTTTTCGTGCTGGGAGGAACACGGAGGCGGATCGGTTCCTTACCTCGCAAAATTCATCTATGAGAAATGGGGCGTTCGGCAAGCACTCGTGTCCGACATCACGTGGGTATCTGACGGCGTGGAGCATGGGAAAGGTGTGGCGATCTCTATGCGTGATAGAAATCTGCCACGGCGCAGCTACGTGAACCGCATCATTGAAATCGCGCGAAAGCGCAAGGTTCCTTTTCAGCTGGAGGTAGAAGGCATGGGATCCAGTGACGGACGTGAATTGCAAACATCACCTTATCCTTTTGACTGGTGTTTCGTAGGAGCGCCAGAGCAGGATGCGCACACCCCACACGAAAAAGTCCACAAGGCAGATGTGAAGAGCATGATCGATTTGTACAACTGGCTGATGAAAGATCTCTGACCTTCTGACAACCTTTTCTTGGCCGTCCCCAGGAATTTTCAGAACTTCATTTTCCTTAAACCCAATCCATGCACTCAAGAAGAAATTTCATCCGCAGAAGCGCTGTTGCCGGCGCCGCACTGAGCATACTTCCATCCAGCATCATTCTGGCAAAAGACAAAGAACCGAAAGTACGTCTTGGTTTTATCGGCGTGGGACTTCGAGGACAAAATCACCTGGACCTGGCGCTCAGACGAAATGATGTTGAAGTTGTCGCCATCTGCGACGTGCAGGAACGCATGATCAATATGTCGAAGGAAATGATCAAGTCGTCCGGAAAGCCAATGCCGACCGTGATCATGGACGGACCTTACGGCTATAAGAAGCTGCTTGAAAATAAAGACATTGATGCCGTCATCATTTCAACGCCGTGGGAATGGCACACGGTGATGTGTATTGACGCGATGAACGCAAAAAAATATGTAGGCTGCGAAGTCATCACCGGAATGACGGTTGAAGAATGCTGGCAACTCGTGCATACCTCCGAGCGCACGGGCATGCCGCTCATGATGCTGGAGAATGTGTGTTATCGTCGCGATGTGATGGCGGTGTTGAATATGGTGAGGCAGGGAATATTTGGTGAGTTGATCCATTTGCAAGGCGGCTATCAACACGATTTACGCGAGGTGAAATTCAACGATGGGAAAGAACCTTACGGCGGTGGCGTTGAATTTGGTGAGAAAGGATTTTCCGAAGCGCAATGGCGCACACATCACTCCGTTCTTCGCAACGGCGATCTCTATCCCACGCATGGCATCGGGCCAATCGCGATGATGGCGAACATCAACCGCGGCAATCGGTTTACGAAACTCGTCTCCTACTCCACGAAAGCACGCGGACTACATGAATACATTGTGAAGAAGGGCGGTGCTGATCATCCCAATGCCAAAGTTGAATTTAAACTTGGCGACGTGGTGACGACCATGATTCAATGCGTAAATGGAGAAACCATTTTGCTGCAACACGACACCAATTTGCCGCGCCCTTACAGCCTTGGATTCCGGGTACAGGGAACAAATGGTCTGTGGATGGACGTGAACAAAAGTATTTATGTCGAGGGACAAAGTAAGGAAGCTCACCGATGGGAAGATGCGGCGACCTGGCTCGACAAATACGACCATCCCCTGTGGAAAAAATATGGCAATGACGCGGCGGGTGCGGGGCATGGCGGCATGGACTGGTTTGTTTTGCATGCCTTCATTGAAGCAGTTAAAAGAAAACAGCCCACCCCGCAGGATGTCTATGATGCCGTGACGTGGAGCGCCATCACACCGTTGTCAGAATCATCCATTCAGAACGGAGGCGACTCCGTCGAGTTTCCTGATTTCACTCAAGGCAAATGGATGTATCGCAAAAATACATTTGCCATCAATGACGACTATTAAATTCATCGCTTTCCTCTGTCTGGTTCATGTACCCTTACAGGCACAGCAGATTTCATTTGCAGAGAAGCTGAGCAACGCTGCCATCGAACTTACCGGCGACGTTGTTACATACGATGCCACCTACTACCGCATCCCCTATCCCGGAGGCGACGTACCACCGGGCAAAGGCGTGTGCACTGACGTGGTTATTCGCGCTTACCGCAAACTGGGAATTGATCTGCAACGACTCGTGCATGAAGACATGAAACTGAATTTTTCATTGTACCCCAACAAATGGGGAATGCGACGAACAGATACCAATATTGATCACCGTCGTGTGCCGAATCTCATGACTTTTTTTTCCCGCAAAGGAATCAGCCTGCGCGTGACAAATCGCAGCGACGACTACCGGCCAGGTGATGTTGTTACGTGGGACTTGGGTTCGGGATTGACCCATATCGGGATCGTTGTAAACCGGCGGAATGCCTCCAACACAAACTACCTCATCGTGCACAACATAGGCAACGGCCAGGAAATGTCTGACTGTCTTTTTCAATACAAAATTACCGGACACTACCGATACACCGGGTTGCGGTAGTATGTTTGCCAAATGAATCATACGATCCGCATTCACGATCTGAACTTCACCCCGTTCATTTCCCATGAAAATATTCAGGAGAAAATCCGGCACATCGCTGACGCCATCAACAGGGATTTAGACGGACAGGTTCCTGTATTTATTCCGGTTCTGAACGGTGCGTTCATGTTCGCCTCTGACTTATTGAAGCAAATTCAGATTCCCTGCGAAGTGTCGTTCATCAAGACTTCCTCCTACGATGGCGTATCGACAACCGGTAAAGTAAACAACCTGATTGGCCTTCCTCAAGGATTGGAAAACCGGACGGTGGTGCTGGTAGAGGACATCATTGACACAGGCCTCACCATCCGTCACCTCTGCCGTGAACTGGAATCTATCCAAACAAACTCTGTGCGTGTAGCCACGCTGTTGCGAAAGCCAGGTGCACGGGAGGCAGGTATCCCTTCTGATTATGTGGGCTTTGACATCGGCGAAGACTTCGTTGTTGGCTATGGACTTGATTACAACGGACAGGGACGCAACCTGCAGGACATCTATATCCTGAAAAACGACTAAGCCCCGGCGCGTTCGGGTCGAACAAAAAAATGCTTATCTTCGCCAACTTTTGTGGTCACAAAAACCCCGCAAAATTTGAATTTCACCAGCCATGATTAACCTCATTCTCTTCGGACCTCCCGGCGCGGGAAAAGGCACCCAGAGTGCCAAGCTTATTGAAAAATATGCATTGACGCATATTTCTACCGGAGACTTATTTCGAAAACATTTGAAAGAAGGAACTCCGCTCGGGAAGCTCGCGCAAGATTATATGAACAAAGGCAACCTGGTTCCTGATCAGGTTGTGATCGACATGGTTGATGATAAAATTAAAAGCAGCGGTAAAATTGCTGGAATCATTTTCGACGGATTTCCTCGAACCATTCCACAAGCTGAAGCATTGGATAAATTACTGGCCGCAAAGAATGCTCCCATCCGTGTGCTGGTTGAACTCGTCGTTCCGGAAGATGAACTTCGTCAACGTCTCGCGGACAGAGCCATCAAGGAAAACAGACCCGACGATGCAAAGCCAGAAGTCATCGAGAACCGAATCTCTGTTTATCGCAATGAGACTGTTGCTGTTGCCGATTACTACAAGAAGCAAGGCAAGTATGCATCGGTAATTGGCGTAGGCGAAATTGACGGTGTGTTTGCAAACATCTGCACCGAGATCGACAAGAGTTTGCTGGTTTGATCTTTTTATTAGCAACAATACGTGTCATCTCCCAACTTCATTGATTATGTGAAATTCAACTCGCGCTCCGGAAACGGTGGGGCAGGGTGTCTTCATTTCCATAGAGAAAAATTTATTCAGAAAGGCGGACCTGATGGCGGCAACGGCGGCCGTGGCGGTCATGTTATCCTGCGCGGTAATTCACAACTGTGGACGCTTCTCCACCTCAAGTATCGGAAGCACGTCATCGCCAGTAACGGCGTGCCGGGCGAGGCACAGAACCAAACCGGTGCCGACGGTAAAGATGAAATCATTGACGTGCCGCTTGGGACGGTAGCAAAACGCGCAGAGACCGGTGAAGTTGTTTGTGAAATCAATGAAGACGGACAGGAATTCATTCTGACACCCGGAGGCCGCGGTGGAAAAGGAAATACATTTTTTGCTACCTCCACCAACCAGGCGCCGCAATACGCTCAGCCAGGCGAAGCGGGACGCGACGAATGGATCATCCTCGAACTTAAACTGCTCGCCGATGTCGGTCTTGTCGGGTTTCCCAACGCCGGCAAAAGTACCTTGCTCTCCGTGGTATCTGCCGCGAAACCAAAAATTGCAGACTACCCGTTCACGACATTAACGCCAAACCTGGGCGTGGTGTCGTACCGTAACGATCGCTCTTTCGTGATGGCAGATATACCCGGTATCATCGAAGGCGCTGCCGAAGGCAAGGGACTCGGTATTCGCTTCCTTCGCCACATTGAGCGAAACTCCCTGTTGTTGTTCCTCATCCCCGCCGACGCGAAAGACATCCGCACGGAATACAACATTTTATTGAACGAGCTCAAAAAATATAATCCTGAGCTGCTCGATAAGAAACGTCTGCTGGCCATCTCCAAAAGCGATATGCTCGACGATGAGTTGAGAGAAGAAATGACCCGTGAATTACCGGAAGGAATTCCTGCACTGTTCATCTCCTCCATCACCAACAAAGGCATCACGGAGCTGAAAGATTTGATCTGGAAAAACCTCCACCAGTCCTGATACTGCCTCTCGAAAATGCCAGTTTGGCACAAAATGAGGTTTGGCAGAATAATTGACAATTGCGCAGTATTTATTTTGAACGAAGAGCAATGGATAACAATACACAAACAGACGACCTGCAAAAAGAAAATTCAAATGCGGAAACTGTGACTGCCGAAGCGCAAAAAGAAAGTGCGGCAGAACCGGCAGATGCAGGACAAAAACTGCAGGCCGAATTGGCAGAAGCGAAAGACAAGTATCTCCGTTTGTATTCTGAGTTTGAGAATTTCAGAAGAAGAACAGCCAAGGAAAAACTGGAGTTAACGCAGTCGGCCAATGAGCAGCTGGTCCGGGCTCTTTTGCCTACAGCCGATGACTTTGAACGCGCTGAAAAAGCCGCTGTCGATAAGGCAGCCGTGGAGGGATTCCTGTTGATTTACAATAAGTTTAAGAAGGTGCTGGATCAATTCGGCGTGAAGGAAATGGATGTCCGCCAGGGCAGTGACTTCAACCCCGATTTGCATGAGGCCATCACGCAGATCCCTGCTCCGGAAGAAAGCCTGAAAGGCAAGGTCGTGGACGTGGTGGAAAAAGGATACCTCATTCAGGAAAAAGTCGTCCGCTACGCGAAAGTGGTCGTCGGTAATTAATTCAGAAGAGCCATGTCATCAAAACGCGACTATTACGAAATACTGGGCGTCTCTAAAACGGCCACACCGGAGGAAATCAAGAAGGCTTACCGAAAGGTGGCCATTCAGTTTCACCCGGATAAAAACCCGGGCAATAAAGAGGCGGAAGAAAAATTCAAGGAGGCAGCAGAGGCGTATGAGGTGCTGAGCGATCAGGAAAAACGTGCGCAGTATGATCGCTACGGTCATAACCGTCCGGGTGCAGGAGGATTTGGAGGCGGTCAGCACATGAACATGGATGACATCTTCAGCCAGTTCGGAGACATCTTTGGCGGCGGCAGCCCCTTCGATAGCTTCTTCGGTGGCGGTGGTGGATCGCGGGGCGGCAGACGCCAGCGCAAAGGTTCAAACCTGCGCATCAAGCTGAAGCTGAATCTAGAAGAAATTGCCAACGGCGTTGAAAAGAAGATTAAAGTAAACCGACTTGTTCGCGCGGAAGGAGTCAGCTTCAAAACCTGTCCGACGTGCCAGGGAAGCGGGCAGATCCGCAAGGTGGTCAATACCATGCTCGGACAGATGGTTTCAGCAACCACCTGCTCGTCGTGCGACGGATCGGGGCAAATCGTTGACAAGCGACCTCCGGGTGTCGACAGCTCCGGACTCGTGTCAAAGGAAGAAATCATCAACGTGCGAATCCCCGCAGGGGTGGCCGATGGCATGCAGCTCTCCATGAGTGGCAAGGGCAACGATGCCCCCGGCGCAGGCGTGCCTGGTGACCTGCTCATTGTGATTGAAGAGCAGGAGGATACACACCTCAAACGCGATGGAAACAACCTCGTGTACGACCTGTATATCAGTTTTGTTGATGCGGCGATGGGCACAACCGTCGAAGTTCCTTCCGTCAGCGGCAAAGTGAAGATCAAGATTGACGCGGGAACACAAAGTGGCAAAGTGCTGCGCCTGCGCGGCAAAGGATTGAAAGACATCAACGGCTACGAGACCGGCGACCAGCTCATTTACGTGAACGTCTGGGTGCCGAAAAAACTGACAGCAGAAGAAAAAGCCAAGCTGGAGAGCTTCAGGACATCACCCAACTTCCAGCCTCAGCCTGACGCCAACGAAAAGAGCTTTTTTGAGCGCATGAAGGAGTTTTTTAACTAGGAATAGCCGCTTGAGCAGAATATTATCCGGTGGTCTGGACAAGACCCCGGATTTTTTTTGCAAAATTTTTTCTCCGGTACGTAACCCTTTAGGACTAGTCTCCGTAAAGGCCATTTTAAACCCATTTATTAAGGATTTTTTAACAAAACCTTACAATTGGATAACCGGAACGGGGTATTACCGTAAGAATACACATGCAGAAAAGTATTTGGTTAGGCATTCTCGGGATTGCTTTCGCAGGGGCGGCATCAGGGCAGATTAAAAAGCAGTTTACTGTAGAAAACACCACTTCGTGTGAGACGGTGCGGCTGAAGCTCAAGGCTTCCAGCGGCAACTGCTTCATTAAGCCGAGCCAGAATCCGGAAATATTAAACGTTTTCAGCAATCTTGACGAAACCGCTTATGCCCATAAATACCGCAAGGAAATTAAGGGCAAAGTCTGCGACGTTTCATTAAACCTCGAAGAAATCAGCACCGATGCGTTCGGCCGCAGCATTTCCACCAAAGTGTTTGGCGCTTCTGTGACAAGCGGCGAGAAGATTTGGAAGATGTATCTCACCGACAGCAAACCTTATTTTCTGGAATTGAATTACGGCGTGGGCAACGCCCATGTAGATTTGTCCGGGCTTTCCATCAAAACCTTGAAAATTAACACCGGCAGCGCCGACGTCAATGTTGGCTATTACGGAGTCGAAAACCAGGTGGATATGGACACGTTTTCCGTGAAAGTAGATCTCGGATCTGTCAACGTGAAAAACCTGAATTTGTCCCGTGCGCGCTACATGGTCGCAGACGTTGGATTCGGCAACATGATGCTGGACTTCAGCAACCAGCCCCTGATCAGGAATACCATCAAAGGCAGTGTGGGTGCCGGCAACCTCGTCATCATCATCGACCCAAAAACACCCGTTCTCATCAAAATTAAAGATTCCTGGCTGTGCAGTGTAAAAATGCCCAAGAGCCTGAAGAAGAACGAAAACGGCTCATACACAAGCACCGCCTACAGCAAGGATTCTAAAAACGCCCTCGTTTTTGATCTCGATGTCTCCATGGGCAACATCGTCTTTAAGGAAGCTGCCTCCAAATAAGCATTCGCCATTGTAATTACTTTTCGTTTTCGGACACTAACTTGTCTGCAAAACATCATTAACTACTGTGGAAGCCCTAATCGCCCGAGGCATTACCAAGCGCTATACCCAACACACTGCGCTGGATAATGTCGACATCACCATCCCACAGCAAAGCATTTACGGCTTGCTGGGTCCCAACGGAGCTGGAAAAACAACCCTGATCCGAATCATCAACCAAATCATCAACGCTGACAGCGGATCCATCAGCCTCTTCGGAGAGAAGCTGAGCGAGAAGCACATCGGCACCATCGGCTACCTGCCCGAAGAACGCGGTTTGTACAAGAAGCTCAAGGTCGGTGAGCAGTTGCTCTACCTGGCACAGCTCAAGGGTTTATCCCGCGCGGATGCCCTCGAACGAAGCAAGAAGTGGGTGAAGAAATTTGAGATCACGGAGTGGTGGAACAAAAAAGTAGAAGACCTTTCGAAAGGGATGGCGCAGAAGGTGCAGTTCATCAGCACCGTGATGCACGAACCGAAACTCATCATTCTGGATGAGCCTTTCTCCGGATTCGACCCGGTGAATGCACAACTGATCACGGAGGAGATTCTCGAGCTGAAGCAGAAAGGATGCACGATCATTTTCTCCACCCACCGGATGGAAACTGTTGAAGATTTGTGCGACCACATCGCGCTGATCAATAAATCACAAAAGATTCTGGAAGGCTCCAAGAAGCAAGTCAAAAACTCCTATCGCACCAATACGTTCCGTGTGGAGCACAGAGGAAAATTCCAGTTCCCAAACGGGCATTACGAAGTACTTTCCCAACAGCACCTCGAAGACGACTACCACGTGTCAACGATTCGTGCATTGGGACAAGCATCTCCGAATCAACTGATACGCGATCTCACCGAGCTCACAGAAGTTCAAAGCTTCGCAGAAAAAATTCCGAGCATGAGCGAGATCTTTATCACGCTTGTGAAAGGAACATCTACTGAACCTGTTACCATCTCCTAACCTGAAACGACACAATTGCTATGAATAAAATTTGGCTGGTTTTTCAGCGCGAATTTCTCAACCGCGTACAAAAGAAATCTTTCCTGGTGGCGACCATTCTCGTGCCGCTCATCTTCCCCGCGATTATCGGGGTGATGCTCTTCATCTTCAAGAAACAGGAAGAAGCTGCGGGTAAATCAAAAATTGAAGTGGTTGACAAGAGTGGGAAGATGGTATTGGAGTCGACCGCTAAGTACGATTTTGTACCGGTAACTGGTGAACTCGATCAGGCAAAGAAAACATTCCAGGAATCCAAAGACTTTGCATTGCTGTATATTCCTGCTTTTGATTTGCAAAAGCCAGAAGGTTTTGCATTGTACACCAAAGAAAACGCGAGTCTTCGGAAGATAGGTGACCTGGAAAACATTCTGGAGACAAAGATTCACGATCTGAAGCTGGAACAATTCAACATCGATAAGGCAACGTTAAAAAGTCTGAAGACGTCTGTCGATATCTCTGCCATCAATATTGCAGAAGATGGAGAAAAGAAAAACAACACTGGATTTCTTTCCATCCTTGGTTTCATTCTGGGTATCCTGATCTATATGTTCGTGCTGGTGTACGGCATGCAAATCATGCTCGGCGTCATCGAAGAGAAAACATCCAAAATTGTTGAAGTTATTGTGTCATCAGTGCGTCCTTTCCAATTGATGATGGGTAAGATTCTGGGTATTGCCGCAGTGGGCTTATTGCAATTCACCATTTGGGTTGTGTTGATTACAACGTTGTCATCCGCAATGCTGGCCGTATTTGGCATGAAGATGCCGCAGCAACAAGCGATGGAGCAGGTAGCCCAGCAGGATCCGGAAGTACAAGAGATGCAAAATAATGTAGTGATGAAGACTCTGGGATCACTCAGCGAAGTGAACATAGGTTATATCGCATTTAACTTCGCATTCTTCTTCCTGGGAGGATATTTATTGTATGGGTCGCTGTTTGCCGCGGTGGGCGCGGCTGTTGACTCGCAGCAGGAGGCGCAGCAATTCAATTTACCCATCATGCTTCCATTAATTATCGCCTACCTTGCCTTGTTCTTGTTCGTGGTACCAGAACCTCACAGTACGGCCAGTTTTTGGTTCTCCATCATTCCGTTCACATCACCCATTGCGATGATGGGCCGACTGGCCTTCAACCCACCATGGCAGGAAGTGGTGTTATCGCAGGTGTTGCTTGTTCTCGGATTTATTTTTACAACGTGGATTGCGGCGCGCATCTACCGCGTCGGTATCCTCATGCACGGTTCAAAAGTCAATTTCAAAGTACTCGCGAAGTGGTTTATGATGAAGGCGTAGTATTCTAAACTTTAAAAATTATAAAACAGGAATCGATCGAAGAGGTTGGTTCCTGTTTTGGTTTGTGCGGTGGGTGTGACGTAGACGTACAGAAATTTATGTTGCCAGCAAAAGGAACCGATATCAAGCTCGAACTTTGTATCTTTATTCAGCAGAGGTATTAGAACCAGGAAGACTATTTGGGCGTGCCCCTTCGGGTCGGGCTATCCGCTTCAAGTCCTCGCTACGCTCCGGGCTTTCCGCTGCTATCCCTCACGCAAAAATTTATCACTATGGTCAATTTCAATTACGTTATCCTGTTTACAGACCAACCAATGACCTGTCCTAAGTGCCGTGCACGGACAGAGATAATTCTTGATATGTCACACACACGGAATCAAGTTCAGGTTCATCAATGTTTGGCTTTAAGCTGTGAATATGAATTTGTTGCTGAAGTTGACGATAAATTTAGCCTGGAATGAAACAAGGCCAAAAACTCTGGACGCGAGAAGAGTTAATTCTTGCTATTAATCTTTACTGCAAACTTCCCTTCGGACGACTTCATAATCGGAATCCACAGGTTGTCGATCTTGCGGCGCTGATCAGGAGATCACCAAGTTCCGTTGCCTACAAACTGGTAAACTTTGCAAGCCTTGACCCAAGTCTTAAGGCTCGTGGAATCAAAGGAGCACCCAACGCCAGCAACTTGGATAAAGAAATTTGGAATGAATTCTTCAACCATTGGGAAATTCTTCCCTATGAAAGTGAAAAACTACTCGCGAAGTTTAAAAACACTTCGGTTGAAGAATTAAATGGAATACCTGAAGGCGAACTTCCAAAAGAAGGTAAGACGAGAGAATCCCTCGTGAAAGTACGGGTTAACCAGTCCTTTTTCAGATCGACAATTTTAGCCGCCTATAATGAAACGTGTTGCATAACGGGAATTCAACAACCAGAATTTCTGATCACCGGACATATCGTTCCATGGGGCGTTGATGAAAAAAATAGGCTAAACCCGAGGAACGGTATTGCTATTAATGCACTTCATGACAAAGCTTTTGAAAATGGATTAATCACAATCAGTACTGATTTGAAGATCAAAGTTTCATCTCTGCTTAGGAAGCAAAGCAAATCTGAAACAATCCAAAACTATTTTCTGAAGTATGAGGACAAACCCATCATTCTCCCTTCAAGGTTTTTACCGGACATTCAATTCCTCAAATACCACAACGACGTGAAATTTCAACCGTGACCCGTGTGAAGGATAATTAAGTGGAAAGCCGATACACCACGTAACACATCACCCTCTCCCCCCTTCAATCCTCCCCTTAATCGCCTTCTCCAGTTCAAACAGCACCGCGAGATCGGAGCGCCGCTTGACTTGAAACTGAAAGGAGTAATCGACTTTCTGATGTGTGAATTCAAGGAAATTATCCACGCCTACGGATGTATCTATCGCACCGCTGCCTTTTCCGAAATAATCATCTGCAGTGATTGAGAATCGCTCTAACTCGTGAGCAGGGAATTGATTATTGCCGATCGTGATTGACTCCGGTGTTAATGTTAATCGGTCTACAAGATGGCCAAACCGATGAACGCCTTTCTTCTTATCATCCGTCCGCTTGAACTGAATGATGGTATAGGCAATTCCACCAAGGATGGTAAACATGAGCAGACCGCGGAACAGAAACAAGTACACAATAACGCACAGGGCTACGCCAGCGATGACATACCATGTGTACATCTTGTCCTCCTTAACTTTTTTGGGATTCGGCTTGAATGTAAAACTCTCGAATAGCAAAGGATCTCAATAAAGTGAAAAAGATTTCTTAATTAATTCCAAAAGTGGTCATGCCGCCGTCCTCGATCAACAGCACGGTAATTGGCCAGCTGGCAGAAATTTTTGTCGTACCGCCCGTTGCTTCCACGGTCAGCACGGTCGTGATGTTGGTTGATTTGAAGAGCAATCGCTCTTCATCCGCGTTTACTTTCATCTGATACGGAGTTTTCAGTCCTTTTGTGAGTTGTCCGTTTTGCACCATGTCGAAAGTCGTTTCGCTCTTCGCTGATACAGTGACCGTAATTTCATTGGCGTTTTCAGTCTTTGAACTAAAAGCAAAGACGATCAGCAACGCAGCAACTGCAGTGAGGGTCAGAAGTGTTTTTTTCATCGGAAGGTCAGTTAGCGTGAATCAATCATACTTCAATATACTCTCAACACGTCCGTGAAACAATAAATTAGCTCGAAAATTCAGGACAGAAGAACTGAGCCTTTGAATTTTTCATTAAGCGCGCACTGCGTGTACTACTTTTTCAGGATGAAGGAATCGATTATTGTTTCACTAAAACTTCACTGGAAAACCAAAGGAGCTTTTCGTCGGATAACCATCATGTATTTGAGCAGGGATCATTTTCGGAAGTCTCATGAGCACCTTAATAACTTCCTGCTCCTGCACACCTGCTCCATCGACAGACTGAATCACTTCTACTTTTTCCACCAACCCCGTTTTATCAACACCGACAAGAAATACAAGCGTACCTTTTTTTAGATCCTTTCTCGCAGGTATCCTGAATTCCTTTTTAAAAAATTTGGATATTTTTTCGTTCGTGCAGCGCTCGCGCTCTTCTTCGGTTGCCAGCTTTTCGCAGCCGTAAGCGATGATGTTGCGCTCATTCAACGGCTCTGAGGTGACTGCAAATGTGTAAGGCTTATCGTTCACATTTAAGCCAACAAGCCCAACGCCACGTTTATAAAATAAGTTGTAGTAGGTTTGATTCGATGAACTGTTCCTTTCGGTCGGCTCGACCTTCAACTGAAGCAGACTGGTGAATTCACACATGGGACTCGCAAAGGAACTTGTGGTGTCGATGATGGTATAGCGAACCGTCTTGTCGGCAGACTCCCAACTATGACCCATCGACAAGTTACTCGACAATTCAAGAGATTCCATTTTCTTGTCCATGTCGTAGGAATACACTGCTCCATTTTCCTGCCTCCAGTAAGTCAACTTTGTTTTTCCGTTAACATAAGCCTTCACTTCCTTCAAAAAATATTTGCCATTAATCTCCACACTGTCGCCGGGAAAATAAGAACGATACGATTCTCCACCGGATACATACTTGACCTTCAGCCCCGCTTGAATGGGCTTAAACGATCCGGAGGCGCCTTCAAAGCAATAGTTCTGTGCGTGCAAAATGTTGACGATGCCGATGAGCATCATTGTCACAAAATATTTCGAAGTCATGGGAGGGTATTACTCAACACAAAATTGTATGACTCAATGTTTCAGTTTAAATATAGACATAGTTTTCCAATCGATTAAAGAACAGGACGGTTCGCATGCCAGGAAACTATCTTGCGAGTAAACCAATCCGCGACTATTTCGTCGCGTAACATAAAACCTCCTTCTCTCGCAGACCTTGAACCTGACATGAAATTCAAACCCTGACCCGTGTGAGGGATAGAAGCGGAAAGCCCGGAGCGCAGCGAGGACTTGCAGCGGATAGCCCGACCCGAAGGGGCACACCCAAATAATCAGGCAACTTACCGGATCACTTTTGAAGCAATAGCCATCCCGTTGTCCCAGTCTTCGGACAACTGCGCCACAGGGGCAGAGCGGTGAAAGGACACTGGATACCAACCACCTTTGCCTTTTCCCTGCTCCTCCTTAACTTACCTGCGGATGAGCAAGAAGAACACCATTCCGGGATCAGACTTCTATCAAAACAATCCACGGCTCAAGTGGGTGGTGGTCGTCGTCAGCTTCATCATCAGCGTGGGCTCTATTTATTACACCGACGTGCTCGTCGACCAGCTCAAGCAACGTGAGCGGCAGCAGGTGCAGCTTTTTGCTAAAGCCATCGAATACACCCTTAACGAAGACACGCAACTGAATATCCTTTTCGTGTCCGAGGAAATCATCAACAAGAACAGTTCAATACCCACTATCCTTGTCGGCAGCGATGATCAGGTCATTGATGTCCGCAACATTTCCATCGATTCATCGCGATCCAAAAAATCCATTGAACGGCAGCTGCGCCAGGAGCTCGAAGATATGGCCGATACCTACGAGCCCATTTCCATTTCGTTGAAAGATCCCACCTCGGGCGAACTCTTCGGCACCCAGAAACTCTATTACAAAAATTCATTTCTGCTCACCCAGCTCATCGCCTATCCATATGTGCAGCTCTCCGTGATTGCGATCTTCGCCTTCATCAGCTACCTCGCCTTCTCGTATTCGAAGGCTGCGGAGCAAAATCGGGTATGGGTAGGGTTGGCAAAAGAAACAGCGCATCAGCTCGGTACGCCGATCTCCTCTTTAATGGCCTGGGTGGAAGTGATTCGCGAAGACAGCGACATGCGCGAAAAAGGCGTGGTGGAAGAACTCGAGAAAGACATTCAGAAGCTCAAGATCGTCACCGAGCGTTTCTCCAGCATTGGCTCGTCGCCGCAGCTGAAAAAAGAGAACGTGGTGTCGCTCACCGAGAACGTGGTAACCTACTTGAGGCCCCGGGTTTCATCGCGCATCTCCATCGACGTTTACTCCCTTTCCGGAAATATTGCGGCGATGGTGCATGCGCCCCTGTTTGAATGGGTCATCGAAAATCTCTGCAAGAACGCCGTCGACGCGATCGGCGGAACATCCGGTGCCATCACCATCAAAATCCTACGCGGCAGCGACAATAAAGTGTTCATCGACGTGAGCGATACCGGCAAAGGAATTCCGCGCTCGAAAATGGAAACGGTGTTCAGGCCGGGCTTCACCACCAAGAAACGTGGCTGGGGCCTCGGACTCACCCTCGCAAAACGCATTATTGAAACTTACCATCAGGGAAAAATCTTCGTGAAGACCTCCGAAGAAAATATCGGAACGACCTTCCGGATCGCGCTCAATTCAGCCTGAAATACGAAGACCCATTTCACCCAAAGAATCTTCTTCCATTTGCCGAAAGGCCAAATATTCGTTGCTGTTTCGGCCGCTTTATACTTGTTTCTCTGCGCCTGATTTCTCGCGTCAAACCTGCGCGTTTTCACTTGTCGATAACGTGAATTAACCTTACTTTTGCGCACGAATTTTCGACCCTAGAAATACAAAACTGTTCAACAATGGCAAATATTGGTAAGATCACCCAGGTTATCGGTCCTGTGGTAGACGTAGCCTTCGATGGCGCAGGTTCTAAACTCCCCAACATCCTCGATTCTCTTGAAGTTATCAAGGCCGACGGAACCAAAGTGGTGCTGGAATGTCAGCAACACCTCGGTGAAGACCGCGTCAGAACCATCTCCATGGAAGGTACTGAAGGTCTTGTCCGCGGAATGAAGGTGGTTGACACCGGCGCGCCAATTAAAATGCCTATCGGCGACGACATCAAGGGTCGCCTTTTCAATGTCGTTGGTGAAGCCATCGACGGTATCAAGCAACCGAAAGGCGAGCAGTCACTGCCCATCCACAGAGCAGCTCCTGCATTCGAAGACCTTTCAACTGCAACCGAAGTTCTTTACACAGGTATCAAGGTTATCGACCTCATCGAACCCTATGCAAAGGGTGGTAAAATCGGATTGTTCGGTGGTGCCGGTGTAGGAAAGACAGTTTTGATTCAGGAATTGATTAACAACATCGCGAAAGCATATTCAGGTTTGTCGGTATTCGCAGGTGTGGGTGAAAGAACACGTGAAGGTAATGACCTCCTCCGCGAAATGATCGAAGCCGGTATCGTGAACTACGGCGAAGACTTCCTCAAGTCACTCCACGCAGGTGGATGGGATTTGTCGAAAGTAGATCAGGACAAACTGAAAGATTCTAAAGCAACCTTCGTGTTTGGTCAGATGAACGAGCCTCCTGGAGCACGTGCTCGTGTGGCGTTGTCTGGTCTTACCGTAGCAGAATATTTCCGTGACGGAGATGGAACAGGCAAAGGCCGCGACATCCTCTTCTTCATCGACAACATCTTCCGTTTCACACAGGCAGGTTCTGAAGTATCCGCCCTCCTTGGTCGTATGCCTTCAGCCGTGGGTTACCAGCCCACGCTCGCCACAGAAATGGGTGCGATGCAGGAACGGATTACATCAACAAAGAATGGTTCAATCACTTCGGTACAGGCGGTATATGTACCTGCCGATGACTTGACTGACCCTGCGCCGGCAACAACCTTCGCTCACCTTGACGCGACAACGGTATTGAGCCGTAAGATTGCCGAGCTTGGTATCTACCCTGCGGTGGATCCCCTCGATTCAACATCACGTATCCTCCGCCCGGAAATTGTAGGCGAAGAGCATTACACTTGTGCGCAGCGCGTGAAGAACATTCTCCAGCGCTACAAAGAACTTCAGGATATCATCGCCATCCTTGGTATGGATGAATTGTCTGACGAAGACAAGCAGGTGGTATATCGTGCACGCCGCGTGCAGCGTTTCCTCTCTCAGCCGTTCCACGTAGCAGAAGCCTTCACTGGTCTTAAGGGTGTGTTGGTTGATATTAAGGATACCATCAAAGGATTTAACATGATTATGGATGGTGAACTTGATCACCTCCCTGAAATGGCCTTCAACCTGGTGGGTAACATCGATCAGGCAATTGAGAAAGGTGAGAAGATGATGGCTGAAGCAAAAGCTACCGCTTAATCCGCAACATCATGTATTTGGAAATATTAACACCAGAGAAGAAAGTTTTTGAAGGAGACGTTACCATTGCCACCTTTCCCGGTGCGGATGGATCGTTTCAGGTTCAGGACTTGCACGCACCACTCATCTCTCTTTTGAAAGAAGGCGTTGTGGAATACAAAGGCAAGGACGTCGCTTCCGGTTCATTGAAGATCACCGGCGGCGTTGTTGAAGTACTGAAGAATAAAGTTGTTCTCCTGGCCGACGGCCTCGCAGAATAAGACTTCAAATACGATCATTCATGAAACCGCAGGTTCGATAAGAGCCTGCGGTTTTTTTTACCCTGAGCTTGCCTACCGGAGGCAGGCGAAGTCGAAGGGGGGGGACAAAAAATCAATCTCGTTCCCACTTCCTCTTCGTTGAACCTTCTTTCCTCACAACAGTCCAACCGAATTCTTCTGCCTTTTTAAATAGCCGTTTCCTCAACCTCCTCGGATAAAATATTTTCCTGGATGTCTTGGCGTAGCTGTAGTTATTTAAAATATCCAGCTGCCCTAAAATTTCATAGGTGGCAGCGCCACATCGCATACCAAGAAGTGCGTAGTCGTAGGGCGTCTGCATGAAGTAAGATGCCGCAATACTATCGAACTGAAGTTTTTGTTGCTGCGTTACAGGAACAAAAACAATTGCCCTTTTTACGCTGTCCGGATGGCCACCGAAGATTGCATAAAATTGATCAGGTGAATGCACCGCATATACACTGTGTTTGTTGTGCTTCTTCGGAAAGACATGAAATTTCCCCTTCGGCAAAAAGTTCACGATCCTGCCAACATCACCTTCAATACCGACGTGTCCACCCAAAATACCACCAAACCATTTCCGCTCTGTGTCTCTGTATTTTTTCAATGGCTTTGAACCATAGAGAAAATGCACTTTCAAATAAGTAGTGTCTTGCGAGAAAGAGAGAAATGAAATGATGCAAAAGAGGATCGTTATGGTTTGTCGCATTTTCAGACGATTAAGGTCTTTCGGTACACCAGATAACGCTTGCCTTCCTCGTTGCGTACATTAAAATCAAAGCCCGGGAGCGTCGCGGCGGGCGTCAAGGATTCCCCTCCTTGATCAACATGTAATTCGCCACCCACTGAAATGCGACAAACCCGAAAATGAAAATGACGGACATCAGGTTGAACAGTTCCCCGTTTGAAAACGTCACGCTGATGGCGAGCAATCCCACAAGAGCCAGGATGATTGTATAAATGATCAGTCCATACTGGTTCCTGGACGGCGACAACATGGTGCCCAACGGCAGCATCATCGCAAAACCAAACGCCGCGATGGTCAGCATTTTTGAGTCCTCCAATACAAAATAAAGAACCAGCCCAACTAAAAATATCCCCAAACTGACAGCGACAAAATTTGAACTCATTCTTTCTTTTTTATCGAGCAGTAATTGACCGTATTTGTTAAACCTTAAAAACAAGTTCCCGATGGGTCCGATGATCCAGGTCGAAAAGGCAACTAATCCGAGTACAATAATGATGGGCGTGAGATACGGTTGCAGAGCTTCGTTACTGCGGGCAATTTTCTTCAGGATATTAAAGACGATGTAAAACCCAATGATGACACCCCACTGATACTTCGCGGTGAGGTTGTTCATAAAAAATGAATACTTCAGGAAGAGCCGGTAGATCGGATTTGTGGCCTTCAGCGCTTCCAACATTCCCGCTTGGGCGTAAGTAAATGTGGGGTCGTTTGACAGCGATTCCTTAAAATGCTCTAATGCTTTTTTATGGTCTCCTTTTTCGAGTAATCCCCAGCCATAATTGGCGTGCGTATAGGCATTGTTCGGATCTTCACGCAAGGCTCCTTCAATCGTCTCAAACGCTTCTTCGCTTCGATTCAATTTGTTTAATGCAGTGCTTCTTGAATTTAACGCCAGCAGATTTTCGGAATCAATTTCCAAAGCCCTGTTCGCTGTTTGCAGCGCCTCCTCAAATTGCTTTCTTGCCAATTGAATTTGCGCCAACAGCGCATGGTAGTCTGCATCAAACGCATCCAGCTGAATGGATCTTCTGACGTTCTGTTCGGCCTCGTCGAGGCTATCTTGCTGAATAGCAATGCGCGCTTTGATGTAAAAAAAATGTGCGACATCAGGCGCTATCCCGATGGCATTGTCAATGACGCGATATGCGTTTTCAAATTTATCTTGCTGGAGATATACCTCAGCGAGCAGCGAAAGGAAATGAATATTGTTTGCGTCTTCTCTCAGCAAATCAGAAAGCAATCTTTCTGCTTCACCGAATTTCTGTTGCTGAATTAAAATCTCAACCTTGGAGAGCCTGTTATCTTCTGCCATTTTACTTTTTAATCTTCATGTAAGTGAGTATATCGTCATAAAGGCCTGAGTCATTTGCAAACATGGCAAAATTCTTGGCCGTCGAAAACCATTCTTGTGTACTGGGTTTGTGTTTCTTCAGGGCATCCAATAAATCACTTGTTTCCAGGGGTTTTGGAATTCCATCGCTGAAAGCGGATTCAAGTTTCTGTTCGATTGCAATGTCGATAATGGCATCAATGTCGGCTCCGGAATAATTCTCTGCTTTCCTGGCAATCGCTTGGAAATCAATGGTGCCTGTCGGTTTGTTACTGAGCTTTAATCTCAAAATCGATTCACGGGTGGTGACGTCCGGAGGCGGAACAAATACAATTCTGTCAAATCGTCCAGGACGTCGGAAAGCAGGATCAAGATTCCAGGGCGTATTGGTTGCGCCCATAATCAACACACCTTCGTTTGTGCTGTCAATTCCGTCAAGCTCTTGCAAAAACTGATTAATCAAGTGTCTGCCACTCGACTGCTTCATGTCCTTTCGGCTTGCACCCAAAGCGTCAATCTCGTCAATGAATAAAACACAAGGGGCGTTATTCCTCGCCAACTCAAACATCTCATGAAGATTTTTTTCGCTGTTGCCTATCCACATGTCGAGAATGTCATTTAAGCCAACGCTGATGAACTTTGCTTTCACCTGTCCTGCCGTTGCCTTGGCGATAAATGTTTTCCCGCAGCCGGGAGGCCCGTAAAGTAAGATACCTCCACCTATTTTTTTACCGTATGCTTTGTACAATTCCGGGTGAAGCAATGGCTTAATGATTTTCAGTTCAATTTCTTTCTTCACCGCTTCCATCCCGCCGACATCGCTGAAGTTGACGTCAGGCTTCTGCAAAAAACGGCTATCCATTTCCTCCTCAATTTCAAACATCTCACTGCTCGCTTTTTGTCGCAATTGTGCGTCAAGTTCTTCGTCAGCGTAGGTTGGGTCTATGGCCAGCGCCTTTTGATAAGCTTCAATTGCCTTCGCTATGGAATTTTCTTTCAGCAGTCCTTTCGCGTAAAGCGTATAAGCCGCCAGTTCATGAGTTCCATTCTCTATGACCTCTTCAAGGATGACATTACACGCCGAATAATTTCCCTTCTTGTAAAACACCGTCGCAAGCCCAACCTTAGCCTTGTTGTCATTGGATATCTTTAGCAGTGTAGAAAATTCCGTCTCCGCCTCATCGAGCCTGTTTAATGTCAACAGCGTTTCAGCCAGCAATTGTCGCAGCGGCGCATTGTCTGGTGAATGTTTCAGAGCCTCGCGTAAGCTGTCTATGGTGTTATCGTTCATTTGTAATGTCTAATCGTCAGTCTAAATAACCTACTTGGTTCAAATTTACTAATCATCCAATACTCGCATTCAACTACGCCTTTTTCGGTAGGCGTGTCTTTTTCTCAGAATTAATTCTAAGCATTCATGACAAAATATCAAAGTTCCAGTAAGCATCGGGTGAAATTTACCGAAAGTACGGAGGCATTTTCGTGGGGATTGATGAATATCCGAATGGCGTAATCAGAAAGATATCAACTGCGACTTTCGCAATACAAATCAATGCTTCACTTAAGGGTGACATAACCGCGTTTCTTCTTCGTGCAGCTCCGCTTAATTTATTTCACCCCTTCGGGGTTCAAAAAATGCGGGGTTTTAAGTTCTATAATAATGCCACCCCGTCGGGGTTGGGCGTTGTTCTTGTAGCAGGGGTGTAATTCAATGCTAACAAAAAGGAGCGATCAAACAATCGATTCGCTGAAGTCAGTCTATAACACATCGTTGATACCCCAGTGCGTTCACTTGCGTCGTACAGATGATGTTACATGAACCAACTTCATTAAAACCCCGAAGGGGTGAAATTATTATAGCAGATCGTAATCTAAAGCTCCCGAACCGCGAAGGGGTGATATAATCAATATTCTTTTTATCCAGCGATAACAATAGATGCCACCCCTTCGGGGCTGGGCGCCGTTCTCGCTCGTCAACGCCACGTGAACCGAGATGATGCCCGCGCGAGGGACAGCAACGGAAAGCCTGCCTGTCGGGCATAGCCTGTCGGACAGACAGGCCTTGACTGCCGACTAATATTTTAAAAAAACATAATATCTGTTTCGGCAGGCAAGCTTGTAGTGAATGGCCCGACCCGACGGACTGCCCTTCGACTCCCTTCAGGGCAAGCTCATTGAGTCCGGAGGGACGCGCCCAAAACTTGATCTACAAACAAAACTGCATACGAAAAAAAGGCATCCCTTGCGAGATGCCTCTTCTTGATGATCGATTATGTTTTTTCAAAAAACGATTACTGGCGCGAGAGCCACTTGATCAGGAACACGACGCCTATGACGATCGCAATAACACTGAGTACCCAGAACACAGAGCTCACTCCGCCAAACAAGCTGAGCACAAGACCAACTGCACCGAAAATGATCGCGAGACGAAGGTCATTGTCCATCACTTTTGTCGCATCGGCTTTCTGATCGCCATCTGATTTCTTCTTCGCTTTCACCATCTGCCTCAGCTCGTTCTTCAGTTCTTTCTTAAATGCCTTCTTTTCAGTCTTCGACATGGCATTGTACTGCCTCAGGAAATTTTCCTTCGCTTCTTTTACCTTGACTTCCTCAGCAATAACAACTGGCGCTTCCGTCGCAGATGCAGTCAAGGTCGACTCGTCCAGTTTCAACGGGCTCTCTTCCGGCAGTACTGCTGTTTCAGCAGAAGCCTGTGCGACTTCGGCCTTTTTCTTTTTACCAGCGTTGTAGTCGTGGTGATCAAAAATATACGAATACTTAGGTGTGGAGCAGGATGCCAGCACGAGAAGGAATAATGCAGGTAGAATAAATTGTTTCATATGGTTAATTATTTTTTGTGTTGCCGCTTCGACGATTAAAAAATCGTTCCACAAACCGCTTCTCGAATCGCCAGAAGAAATCGAATTGTCCAAAGACAAATCCCCAGGCGAGAAGCAGAACATTGTAGATGGGTAGAATCAGGATGTAGTAAAGAACAGTAGCCAGGGTTGTATTCCCCTCGGGGCCCGCAATCCAGGTCAATAATGGGCGCTTAAGGAAAAACACGCTGAAGCCCGTACAGGCAAACACAAGTAAGACGACGAGTACCTGGGCGGTGCTGCCCAGATTCCAACGCTTCTTAAGTTTGTCGAGCCACATGCGTTATTCGGGATTCTACGGCTCCAATTTGTTAAAATATTTCCATAAACCAACGCCCGATACTGCGGCTTCGACCTTCAGATCTTCCTTCTTAACGGGGTGAACGAATTGCAGCGCGACAGCGTGTAAATAAATGCGCGAAGGATCGTCAATGGACGCACCCCCATACTTAACATCGCCAACGATGGGGCAGCCCATCGCCGCAAGCTGGGCCCGAATCTGGTGCGAACGCCCCGTCAGCGGATTGACCTCCAGAAGATAATATCCGGAATTGCTGGCCAGTAGCCTGTACGTTAGCTCACAGCGCAATGCTCCGGGTGTCTCTTTGCTGAAAATAGTCACCTTATTTTTCTTCTCGTCCTTACTCAGCCAGTGAATCAGCGTACCCTCATCGCGCCCAGGCTTTCGGTCGGATATCGCCCAGTATATTTTTTTGGTGTGCCTGTCCCGGAAGAGTTCATTCATTCGCGAGAGCGCCTTCGACGTTTTTGCAAACATGACCAGGCCGCTCACAGGCCGGTCGAGTCGATGAACAACGCCGATGAAGGCCTCGCCGGGCTTGTTGTACTTTTCCTTCAGGTAATGCTTCACATGATCGGCCAGGGGTACATCTCCCGTTTCATCACCCTGCACCAAAATTCCGGATGGTTTATGAATACCAATCAGGTGATTGTCCTCATATACAACTTCCGGAGTGAAAGCCATCAATCTTTAAATTCTGATGTGAAGTGGAAATGAATATCGGGGAAGTTGTCCTGCACCATCTGCAGCCACGCCCTGGACTCCGCCATAAACACAATCTTATCGTCTTTGTCGCGCGCGATGTGGCGCTGTTTGGAGTCAATAAATTCCGCGAGCTTCTTTGGATCCTTACTGCTGATCCAGCATGCCTTGTAAATGTTCTGCGAGGCAAACTGTACCGTGGCGTTGTATTCGTTTTTCAGACGAAACTGGATGACTTCGAATTGAAGTGCTCCCACAACACCAACGACTTTACGTTTACCAATTTCGTAAGTGAATAATTGCGCGACACCCTCCTCCATCAGCTGCAGCAAGCCCTTCTCGAGCTGTTTGGTTTTCATCGCGTCGAGGTTGATCACTTCTTTAAATATCTCCGGAGAAAAACTGGGTATCCCTGTGTACAACGCCTTCTCTCCTTCCGTGAGCGTATCGCCGATCTTGAGGTTACCGGTATCGTAAATACCGACAATGTCACCCGGGAACGCCTCGTCAACAGTTTCGCGATCCTGCGCCATGAAGGCTGTCGCATTAGAAAATCTCAGGCTCTTGTCCTGACGTACGTGGTAATAGTTACTTCCGCGCTCAAATTTGCCAGAGCATATTCTTAAAAACGCAATCCTGTTCCGGTGCTTCGGATCCATGTTCGCGTGTATCTTGAAAATAAAGCCACTGAACTTGGGCTCTGATGGCGCCACGACGCGCACGGTGGTCTCGCGCGACACGGGTGCTGGCGCAATGCGAATAAACGTATCGAGCAACTCCTTCACCCCGAAATTATTCACCGCACTTCCAAAAAATACTGGAGCCACTTTGCCCTCGCGATAGTCCGCTTCATTGAAGTCAGGATACACACCTTCAATTAACTCAACATCTGCCCGCAACTGCTTTGCATTATTTTCACCGACGTATCGATCAAGCAATTCATCATGGATGTCCTTTACTTCGATGCCCTCTTCAACGGTGGTCTTGCTCGGTGTAAAGAGATGTAAACTCTTTTCATACAAACTATAAACACCCTTGAAGTTCTTACCCATGTTGATGGGCCAGCTCAACGGACGCACCTTGATGTTGAGTTTATTTTCAATTTCGTCCAACAATTCAAAAGGATCACGTCCCTCGCGATCGAGCTTATTGATGAAACAGATCACCGGAGTACTCCGCATGCGGCAAACCTCCATTAGTTTCTCCGTCTGGATCTCCACGCCTTTCACACAGTCGATCACCATAATGACACTATCCACAGCGGTAAGCGTGCGATAAGTATCTTCTGCGAAATCCTGGTGACCAGGAGTATCCAGCAGATTGATCTTAACATCCTTATAATTGAAACCCATTACTGAAGTGGCCACAGAAATACCACGTTGCTTTTCAATCTCCATCCAGTCGGAGCGCGCGTGATCTTTAATCTTGCTCGACTTCACCGCACCGGCTTTCTGAATCGCTCCTCCGAAAAGCAGCAGCTTTTCAGTCAAGGTTGTTTTACCTGCATCGGGGTGGCTGATGATGCCAAACGTTCTGCGCTTTGATATTTCCTGTTCCAGACTCATTTCCGGTTTTGTGACTTAATCGAATTGTTGTTTGCCGCAAAAGTAACAAATTGTACTCCGTTATCAGATTCAAAATTGCCTTTAACCTAAATTCAGCCATGCAATACAGACGATTTGGAAAAACCAACTGGAATACCAGCGAGATCGGGTACGGAATGTGGGGACTGGCCGGGTGGACCGGCAGCGATCAGGACGAAGTATTTCGCGCACTTGAGCGCTCTGTTGAGTTGGGATGTAATTTCTTCGACACCGCCTGGGGTTACGGCGCCGGCAAGAGCGAGCAAATCCTCGGTAAACTGCTGCGCCAGCACAGCAATAAAAGGCTGTACGCTGCGACGAAAATTCCACCGAAGAATTTCAAATGGCCTTCCAAGTCTCATTATACATTAGAGGAATGTTTTCCTGCCTCGCACATCATCGAATACACGGAGAAGAGTCTTTCAAATCTGGGTGTCGAGTGCATTGACCTCCAGCAATTTCACGTGTGGGAAGACGGATGGGCGAACCACGACGAGTGGCAAAATGCTGTGGTGAAGCTTAAAAAGGAAGGAAAAATCCGCCACATGGGCATCAGCGTCAATCGTTGGGAGCCAGACAACGTACTGGCTACACTACGAACCGGGCATATTGATGCAGTTCAGGTAATTTACAACATCTTCGACCAAGCTCCGGAAGACAACCTGTTCCCTTTATGCCGGGAATTGGATATTGCCGTGATCGCCCGCGTGCCCTTTGACGAAGGATCGCTCACCGGCATGCTGACAAAAGACACGGTATTTCCAGCCGATGACTGGCGGTCGACCTATTTCGTTCCTGAAAATCTGAACGCGAGTGTCGAGCACGCCGATGCCCTGAAGCCCCTTGTGCCTCAAGGCATGACCATGCCCGAAATGGCCCTGCGCTTCATCCTGGAGAACAAAGATGTACACACCATCATTCCGGGTATGCGCCGGATGAAGCACGTGGAGTCCAATATTTTAGCTAGTGATGGGAAACGACTGGAACGAAGTCTGGCTGCAAAACTGAAAGAACACCGGTGGGACAGGGTTCCGACTTCGTGGTCTCAATGATGCCGGAATCAGTCCTTCTTCTTGGACTTCGAATTACCGGAATTTGATTTTTTCTGCTGACCGGGAGCATAGGGAGCGGCTGATTTCGAACCCGTTGCCTTCTTCATTTGCCCCGGAGGAACCTTCCCGTTTTTGTTAATGATGATCGTCTTCTTGCTGCTGCAGCCGGTGAAGGCAACCGCGAACGCCGCGACCATCAGGAAAAGAACATACTTCTTCATGTATTTATTAGGTTATTATCCGCCAAATGTAACCGATCGGCCAAAGTGCAGGCGCTTCATGTAAGAGATTCCGTATTTGTTAAGAAAACTGCATGACACGCTGTCAATGTGTCACTTTTTTCAGTAAAAACACCACTGGCATAAGGCTTGTGCTCCGGGGGTTGTTAATCTGAAATTTTAAGTCTGTAAACCGTAATATCAACATGGGCAAAATCATAGGAATCGATTTGGGTACGACAAACTCCTGCGTAGCAGTCATGGAGGGTAACGAACCCGTAGTAATTGCGAACAGCGAAGGACGTAGGACTACCCCTTCGATTGTTGCGTTTTTGGAAGATGGAAAGGGCGAGCGCAAGGTAGGTGACCCCGCCAAGCGTCAGTCCATTACCAATCCCAGAAACACGATCCAGTCCATCAAACGTTTCATGGGTAAAAAACATGACGACGTTTCCGGTGAGATGAAGATGGTGTCCTACCAGGTGGAACGTGGCAATAACGACACCGTGCGGGTGCGCATCGGCGATCGCCTGTACACGCCTCAGGAAATCTCTGCGATGATCCTCCAGAAGATGAAATCAACTGCAGAGGATTACCTCGGAACTACCATCACCGAAGCGGTGATTACTGTGCCGGCATACTTCAACGACGCAGAGCGTCAGGCAACGAAGGAAGCAGGACAAATCGCGGGTCTTGATGTGAAGCGTATCATTAACGAGCCTACTGCCGCAGCATTGGCATATGGCCTCGACAAGAAGAACAAGGATATGAAGATCGCGGTGTACGACCTTGGTGGTGGTACCTTCGATATTTCAATTCTCGAATTGGGTGACGGCGTTTTCGAAGTAAAGTCAACGAATGGTGATGTTCACCTAGGTGGTGACGACTTCGACCAGCGCGTGATGAACTGGCTGGCCGACGAATTCAAGAAAGACGAGAACGTTGATTTGCGCAAAGACCCAATGGCGCTCCAGCGTTTGAAAGAAGCTTCTGAAAAAGCAAAGATTGAATTGTCAAGCTCTCAGGAGACTGAAATTAATTTGCCTTACATCACTTCTATCGACGGTGTTCCCAAGCACCTGGTGAAGAAGTTGTCTCGCGCGAAATTCGAGCAACTTATTGACGACCTCGTGCGCAGAACATTGGAGCCTTGCCGCAAAGCGGTTGAAGACGCCGGTGTCAGCGTTGGTCAAATTGATGAAGTCATTCTCGTAGGAGGTTCTACCCGTATTCCACGCATTGTGGAAGAAGTAGAAAAGTTCTTTGGCAAGAAGCCTTCAAAAGGCGTTAACCCTGATGAAGTAGTTGCCGTCGGTGCAGCAATTCAGGGTGGTGTGCTCACTGGTGAAGTGAAGGATGTGTTGTTGCTGGACGTGACACCGCTGTCACTCGGTATAGAAACACTCGGTGGTGTGTTCACCAAGTTGATTGAGTCCAACACAACGATTCCGACTAAAAAGTCAGAGGTATTCTCGACAGCTGCAGATAATCAACCAAGCGTTGAAATCCATGTGCTCCAGGGTGAACGCCCGATGGCGAAGGATAACAGAACCATTGGAAGATTCCACTTGTCTGATATTCCTCCGGCTCCGCGCGGCATTCCTCAGATTGAAGTGACCTTCGACATTGATGCGAACGGTATTCTTCATGTGTCTGCGAAAGACCGGGGAACGGGCAAAGAGCAGAAGATCCGTATTGAAGCATCATCTGGTTTGACGGATGCAGAAATCCAGAAGATGAAGGAAGAAGCTCAGGCCAATGCCGACTCCGATAAGAAGGCAAAAGAGAAGGTTGAAAAAATCAACCAGGCCGACTCGATGATCTTCCAGACTGAAAAGCAGTTGAAAGAGTATGGCGACAAGCTTTCAGACGGCAACAAGAGTGCGATCAACAATGCACTGGAGAAGCTGAGAAACGCACACAAGAATCAGGATCTGGATGCGATTGAAGCTGCGTTAAATGAGCTGAACAACGCGTGGCAGGCAGCAGCAACTGAAATGTATCAGGCAACTGGTGGCCAGCCAAACGGTGGCGCACAAAATGCATCTTCATCTCAGAGCGGCGCGCAGAACGACGTATCTGATGTGGAGTACGAAGAAGTGAACGATAAGAAGTAATTATCGATTGCATATGAGAACAAAGGCTGTCCGGGAGGGCAGCCTTTTGTTTTTTTATATACCCATCGAATGAACCCCGCTCGCGTTTCATGAAACGCTTCAAACCAATTCACAACATCGGGCCATTTACGACATGACCAGCATCGCCTCTGAAAAATGTAATACCTATTTAGCAGGTAGATATTCATAATCACCAGCCAATCATTAAATTTGCCCGCTTTAAAAATTTTGTCACTATGCTGATCATGAAATTCGGAGGAACCTCGGTTGGAAAACCTGAGCGGATGAAAAAAATCGCTAACCTCGTTACCTCCACCCCCGGAAAAAAGATCGTGGTGTTGTCGGCATTGTCCGGGACCACCAACGCACTCGTTGCCATTGGCGAACACCTGCTCGTCGGCCAGGGCGCCAAAGCCGAAGAGGAAATTGTGACATTAGAGAAACACTACCTGGCATTCATCAAGGATCTTTTTGAAAGCGAAGCATACCTTGCCATTGGTGAGGAAATTGTAAGCCGGTATTTCATTTTAATCCGTCTGCTTGCGGCAGGGCAATTCGACAATAAGAGTTACCGCGAGTTGCTGGCGCAGGGTGAATTGATTTCCACGGAGCTGTTCTATCAGCACCTCCAGGAACGCAAGATCCAATCCCGCTTGCTCCCGGCATTGCACTTCATGTCGATTGACGAAAACGAAGAACCTGAGCTCGAGAAAATTTCACGTCGCCTCAAGCCTCTTCTTGCATCATTCAACGTGGACATCGTCATCACCCAGGGTTATATCTGCAGAAACCATCGAAACGAAATTGACAACCTCAAGCGTGGCGGAAGCGATTACACCGCTTCGCTTGTCGGCGCTGCCATTGTTGCTGATGAAATTCAGATCTGGACCGATATTGACGGCATGCACAACAACGACCCGCGCGTTGTGAAGAAGACTGTTCCAATCTCTGAACTCACATTCGACGAGGCATCAGAGCTTGCCTATTTCGGAGCAAAAATTCTCCATCCTTCCACCATCGTACCTGCACAGAAATTCAATGTACCTGTGCGCCTGAAGAATACCATGGATGAAAAAGCTTTTGGTACCATCATCACCGGCAAAGGGACTGCAGGAACATTCAAGGCCATTGCAGCGAAGGACAACATCACGGCCATTAACATCAAGTCATCGCGCATGCTGATGGCGTATGGCTTTCTGAGACGCGTGTTCGAAATCTTCGAAAATTATAAAACACCCATTGATATGATCGCAACGGCAGAGGTTGCCGTGAGTCTCACGATCGACAATGATGCACAACTGCCCGCGATTGAAAACGAATTGAAAAAATTCGGCACGATTGAGATTGATCGCAACCAGACCATTATTTGTATTGTCGGTAACGGCATCATGAATCATGCAGGTGTGCTTGACAAAGTATTCACTTCGCTGCGTGAGATTCCCGTTCGTATGGTTTCTTCCGGAGGAAGTGCAAATAACGTGTCGTTGCTTGTTGCGCGCGAGTACAAAGAGAAAGCACTCAATGCATTGAATGAAGGCTTATTCAACCTGAAATAACAACGAGTCGACTCAACAAAAAGAGGCTGTCTCAAAAGGGCAGCTTTTTTTTGTTGCAAAATGTTTTTGATGATGACGAAGGAAAATTTGGGCGCGTCCCTCCCTTCGACTGCGCTCCGGGCAACTCGTTTCATTCCATTTATTAATCCATGCGGGCCCTGAGCGAAGTCGAAGGGCGGGTCGGGCCATTCGTTACAATACTGCCTGCAAGAGCGGATTGTATAAGTTTCCCCGCGAAGTTGCAGGCAGTATTTCCACTTCTGTCCCTCGCGCATCGCACTCAGCGTGCTGCTTCTTGTCCTCCTGATGGAAGACCTCATCGTCGCCCTGAGAGTCTTACCCTGAGCCTGCCTTTCGGTAGATAGGCGGAGTCGAAGGGGGCGATGTATCTCAGCGATGGGTGGAGCCGAAGGCGAAACCCATCGTATCGATAAGATAAAAATTCATCCAGCCCTGAAAGGGCGTCATAACCAAATGTGCATTGGTTAAATTATGAAATTGATTATTCGAATCATTCCACCTCATCTTCGCCCTGAAGGGGCGATGTATGTCAGCGATGGGTGGAGCCGAAGGCGAAACCCATCGTATCGATCAGATAAAAAAATTCATCCAGCCCTGAAAGGGCGTCATAACCAAATGTGCATTGGTTGAATTATGAAATTGATTATTCGAATCATTCCACCTCATCGTCGCCCTGAAGGGGCGATGTATGTCAGCGATGGGTGGAGCCGAAGGCGAAACCCATCGTATCGATAAGATAAAAATTCATCCAGCCCTGAAAGGGCGTCATAACCAAATGTGCATTGGTTGAATTATGAAATTGATTATTCGAATCATTCCACCTCATCTTCGCCCTGAAAGTCTTACCCTGAGCGGAGTCGAAGGGGGCCGGATAGTTAATGTGAATTGAGTGAGTTATGGATTGATCATCCCGAACCAATGCGACAGTCATTAACGATGGGCCGCCTGAGACAGCCTTCGCCCATCGTTAACTAAAAGCGACGCCCCTTTGGGGCTCCGTGTCTGCGCCGCTTTTGTGGGTGATATGATACTATCATTCACTCATCTTCGCCCTGAAAGTCTTACCCCGAGCCTGCCTTTCGGTAAACAGGCCTGCCGCCGGCAGGCAAGTAAAACCCAACCGCATCTTTATTGGTTAGATTTCATTCAACTTACTTCACCAATTCCTGAAGCGCAATATTGAGAGAAGCTTGCGCGATATTCGTTTTCTCCGGGTTCACAGAACGCGTCTTGACCAGTGCACTGCGTATCGTTTGCGAAATGTCATGGAAAATGGATGCATCATCCATTTTCACTTCGTTCTCCATGAAATAAGCAAACACGCGCGCCATGCCGCAGTTTGCTATGAAGTCAGGAATAACGGAAGCGCGCTGATCGGCATACAGTCCCGTTGGGCCAAAGAAGATCTCCGGATCGGCAAAGGGAACATTTGCACCACAACTGAACACCTCCAGCTTTGACGCCAGCATGCGATCAACCTGATCTTTGGTAATTAGTCTTGATGCTGCCGCAGGAATGAAAATCTCGAATTCAAGATCCCAAATCTTTTTGCTCGCCTCTTCAAAACTGATCATATCCGGGCTGACCAATTTATTACCGTTCCTGTTGACCACCAGTTCGCGTACCTGTTCGTGCGTGTAGCCAGCCGCATTGATGACACCGCCCTCATGGCTAATCACACCTACCACCGATGCACCAAGCTGCGAGAGATAATACCCTGCCGCAGCACCAACATTACCCCATCCCTGAACTACTGCTCTTTTGCCTTTAATATCTCCGCCCCACAATTCATAATAATGTCTCACGGCCTGTGCAACACCATAACCGGTGCACATATCCGCAATGGTATATTTCTTCTTAAGGGATGGAGAGAATGTTTCATCTTCAATAATCTTTACCACACCCTGGCGAAGCTGCCCGATGCGGTTCACCTTTTGTGCTTCCGTGGGCTTAAAGTGCCCGGTAAAAACACCTTCCTGCGGATGCCAGATGCCGACGTCTTCAGTAATGGGAATAACTTCGTGAGCTTCATCTACATTCAGATCTCCTCCCGTCCCGTAGTAATATTTCAACAAAGGCATGACGGCGGCATACCAACGCTGCAGCACATCCTTCTTCCGCGGATCATTGGGATCAAAATTGATTCCTGATTTTGCTCCGCCGATGGCCGGACCGGAGACGGTGAACTTCACTTCCATCGTCTTCGCCAGGGATTCTACTTCGCGCTTATCAAGACCTTTGCGCATGCGCGTGCCCCCTCCTGCCGCACCGCCGCGAAGTGAGTTGATGACAACCCAGCCTTCGGCATCGGTTTCAGAATCTTTCCATTCAAATACGATTTCAGGGCGTTTGGTTTCGAACTTTTTGAGGAGTGTGTTCATGATGAGAATTCAACTTTCGCGCGCAAAGATGACGAAAGTTAGAAGCCTGCCAAAACTCCCCCGGAACAATCGCGGGACGCACCCGTCACGCTGCGCAGGCAATTCACTTCGCCGCGACGCCGGAGGACACCCAGAAAAGCAAAAACGATGGCTTCCTTAAACTTAACAATGTCGTCATCGGGAATCACCCACGACACGTCGTCACCCCCAAGCTCCAGCATCCGGGAAATCAAAAACGAATTGAAGGCACCCCCGCCTGTGCAAAGTACCGAGCTGCCTTTCAATTCCCGAACGACGTCGGTTATCTCGAGGGCGATGCTCTCGGTCACCGTTCGCATCCGGTCGTTCAGTGCAATCGAAGAATTGGTTATCGCAGACAAAAAATCACGCTCAAAAATCTCTCTGCCAAGAGAAGGCCGTTTACCCCGGAGCTTATCATATTTTGACCTCAACGTCCGTAGAAGTGGTTTATGGATTTCGCCGGAGGCGGCAATATTTCCTTTGTTGTCGAACTTTTTCCGTAGCTCGCCCGCGAGCAGGTTCAGCGCCATATTGACAAAGCATACATCGAAGGCGACGCGCTTGCCTTTAATATCCATCGACAAATTGGCAATACCGCCCAGATTGAGGCACACATCGTAATCCGAAAAAAGCATTTTATCTCCCATCGGCACCAGAGGCGCACCCTGACCACCCAGTAAGACATCCAGTGTTCTGAAGTCAGAAATTACCGGCATTCCGGATGTTGCATGGATAGCCTGTCCATTGCCAATCTGAGTTGTAAAACCTTTTGAGGGCTGATGAAATACAGTATGACCGTGGGAGGCGACAAAATCTGGCTTGAACTTTCGGCGTATGCTGAATGATCGCACAGCTTCGCCGAGATAGATTCCAAAACCAGCATCCATTTCCATCAAAGAAGCGGCATCCAGCTGGTGTGCACCCATTAACTTTTTGCGCCAGCTGGCAGGATACTCCAACGTCTCCGCGTGGCGGAGCCTGAATTGCCATTTACCCTCTGAATGCCTGAATTCACATGCAGCCAGATCAAGACCATCGAGAGAAGTGCCTGACATCAGGCCGATCACTTTATATTGCTGTGTGTTCTCCATACTTTAGAGGTTGCATTCATGAAAAAACTCGTCCTGGATTACGGAAATAGCCTTGTCAAGGTAGGAATTTTTGACGGACCCGAATTGGTCGAAAAGTTTGTCTTTCCCGAACGTGACGCACTGTTGAGCTTCCTGAGCAAGCACGAATTCAGTCACGCAATCATCAGTTCAGTTAACGCCGAAGCGCGAGAGCTTGCCGCCGACATACGGACGAAAAATCGCGTTCTCATACTGGACTCGTCGCTGCCACTTCCTTTTACCAATCGGTATGCAACGCCAAAAACCCTTGGAGTCGATCGAATTGCCGGTGTTTGCGGTGCGATACAACTTTTTCCCGGTCAGCCCAGTCTTGTGATAGACGCTGGTACATGTATCACCTATGACTTTGTCGATGGAGATGGCGTGTATCACGGTGGCGGCATTTCCCCGGGGTTGCGGATGCGATTTAAAGCAGTTCATACTTTCACGGCGCGCCTGCCGTTAGTACACCCGATGGAGGTTGAACTTATTGGTAATTCCACCGAGACCTGCATCCAAAGCGGAATTGTCCACGGTACCACCGCGGAACTTGAGGGGATAATTGGTCGATATCAGGCGCTGTTTCCGGATGTGCGCGTGATTTTGTGTGGTGGAGACACCGCTTTTTTTGAAAACAGGCTTAAAGCCTCCATATTTGCGAGCCCGGAACTGGTGCTCGTTGGGTTAAATTGCATTTTATCGTATAATGTCGCTCATTAAAAAACTTCCTTTTGTCGCTGTTGCCTTCATGCTTTCGTTTCACGTGTACGGGCAGGCTACAAGAACCCCCTTCAGCACGTTTGGCATCGGAGAACGCTACGGCAACGCAACTGCGAATACACAGGGCATGGCCGGTGTGGGCGTCAGCCAGCCTCAGTACTGGTACCTGAACAATCAGAATCCTGCACTGCTGGTCTATAACCGGTTTACCACATTTCAGGTGGGTATCGTCGGAGAACGCCGGACATTAAGCAAAGACACAATTTCTGAGCAGGGAACCGGCGCGACTTTAAATTACCTGTTGATTTCATTTCCTATTCTCCCCGCTAAAGGAACGAACCCTCTGAACCGCTGGACATCGTCCCTCGGGCTCATGCCTTATACCAACGTCGATTATGGCTTTCAGTACGAAGACAAAGTAGACGGAACGAATGATCCAATCGAAGTTCTCGAAGAAGGCGACGGCGGTATCACGCAGCTGTTCTGGGCTAATGGCTTTTCAATTAACAAGCGACTTGCTGTTGGTTTTCGTGCCTCTTATCTCTTTGGATCGACAACGAATTCTTACTCCAACCGCATCATCAACAGCACCGAGACAATAACGTTTCCCTACGCCACGATCGAGGACAAAACGTTTGTTCAGGATTTCGGACTTGAAGCGGGAATCAGCTTCAGCAAAGATTCGCTGTTTTCGCGTCAGCGTTATCGCCTGAGTGTTGGGATGGTTTACGAATTCAACAACGACATGCGCGCGCGCGTGCGGAACAGAATTTACCGCAGCAACGGCATTGGTGGAAATATTGACGTGGACACGTTATCGACAACAAGAGGTTCAGTTTACATACCCCAGGGCGTTACGTTTGGCGTGTCGCTGAGCCGGGGTTCAAAATTTACCTTGGGAACGGAAATTTCCTATCGCGACTGGACTGCGTTCCGGAGCGTTAACAATGATGATGAAGGGTTGAAAGAATCGTGGAGAATTGCTTTAGGCGGAGAATACACACCGGACATCTTCGATACCGACAAGTTTTTTAAGCGAATGACCTACCGTGCTGGCGCAAGCATCGAGCAATATCCTTTTCTCGCCAATAACAACACCATGCGCGATCTTGGCATCAACTTTGGTCTTTCTATTCCTACCGGCAGATCAAGTTTTGACCTGGGTATGAAGGTTGGACGACGGGGCAACAAGACTGATAACCTGATTGCTGAAAATTATTTCCGGGTATATTTTGGAGTGACCTTCAACGACCAGTGGTTTATCAAGAGGAAATTTGACTAAACACGCAAGAAATATTGCAATGCAAAAAAGCCATTGGATTTCAATGGCTTTTTCATTCTTTTCCCTCATCTGCAGCACCAGCTGCGAGAAGACGGAAAACAAGAAGGTCATTGAATACACTGGCCCGGTTACCGAATTACAAAATGTCGAAACCTTTCACAGCGAGAACCAGCATGTCAAGCTAAAACTTGTTGCCGCGAAGATGCAGGAATTTACAAATGGTGATCAGGAATTTCCTAACGGGATTTATATCGAATTCTACGATGAACAGGGCAATATCGAATCTACTTTGAAAGCAAATAGTGCCCGCTATTTCAAGCAGGAGAACCGCTGGAAAGGGACAGGCAAAGTAGAAGTAAAGAACGTCATCAAGAACGAGCAGCTGAATACCGAAGAACTGTTCTGGAACCCATCTGAAAAAACTATCTTCACCGACAAGTTTGTGACCATCCGCCGCCAGACCAGCGTCGTGTATGGGGAAGGCTTTACGGCAAAAGAGGACATGTCTGACTACGCGATTATGAAGGGCAAAGGTACTCTCCAGTTTAAGGACTAGTTAAGGACCAATAGATCAATGAAACTTCTCGACTCTATTTTGATTTCTCTGGCCGTTGGTTTTTTAATTATCGGCATCTATGAAGTCATGCGCTTTGGACTTGGAAATGCGTACTGGGCATTGATGACTTCCCTGGTCTTATTTTTTGTCTACAGCTTACGAAAGCGAAAACCGGAAAAAACCGCGAAGAAAAAATGATTATTGCTGCCATTCTGAGTTTTCTGGGTACCATTCTTTTTCCGGGAATGGAGGTTGCCATGAAGGCCAGCAATAAGGTTCAGATTGAGCTGGAGGAGAAACAGGGAAGCAAAATTGCAGCGCTGTTGTTGTTCTTCCTTCGCAAGCCAACCTGGTTCACTGGAACCACTCAAATTGGTCATATCATTTCATTGGTCAGTTTCGCCGCACTTTCCACGCAGCTCGTTTTGCCCGGCATCGTGAACAAACTGCCCGATCTGTTTTCACCATGGGTCGTATTTGTCCTGCTGTCGCTGCTGCTCACGTTGTTGTTGATGTACACATCCGACTTTCTGTCGAAAACACTTTTTCTCCTCAACTCGAATTTAATCCTCAACTGGTTTGCCGTACCGTTCACCATTTTGAGCGCGCTGATGTTCCCCGTTGTTTTCGTCGTGCTCTCTGTGGCGCGTGGAATCGCCGTTTATATCCTGAAGCTACCCTATTCATTTGACAAACCGGTATTCGGACTCACCGACATTCAGCTCTATCTCCAGACCGTAGCAACGCCCGTTCAGGAGAAAGAAGATGTGCAAATGGACAAAAAGATATTCTCCAATGTCCTCGAATTTAAGTCGGTGAGAATTTTTGAATGTATGATCCCCAGAACGGAAATCGTTGGGATACCGCTGCAGTCTACCATTGCTGAGCTGCAACAAAAATTTATCGAATCGGGTCACTCTAAAATTGTTGTTTACAAAGACAGCATCGATGAAGTTGTTGGATATTGTCATTCTTCGGCGCTCTTCAACAAACCGACTGAACTGGAAGAGATTCTGACGCCCATCATCACCGTACCTGAATCAATGCTGGCCAACGAAGTCATGGTGCGACTCATCAGCGAGCAAAAAAGTCTGGCCATCGCGGTAGATGAATTTGGGGGTACTTCCGGGCTCGTCAGCATGGAAGACATCATCGAAGAAATTTTTGGCGAGATAGAAGACGAGCACGATAAGCCCGAACTCATTGAGCAACAGGTGAACGAACAATCCTACATCTTCAGCGCCCGTCTTGAGATTGACTATCTCAACGAAAAATATGCATGGGACCTGCCCACCGGCGAATATGAAACGCTCGGCGGACTGGTGCTTTCAGTCACCGAAGACATTCCCGCGCCGGGCGAGACCATCAATCTGCCCCCCTACACCCTTCGGGTTCAGACAACCGACGCCAAGCGAATCAACACCGTATTGCTCACCGTAGACCGGAAATCGCCGGAATACCTCTAAAAAGCGGCCTTTCAGCCTGTTTTTCAAGGCTTTTACTTTTTTCTGCCGCGTATTTTACCAGACAAAATAATCCTTAAATTTGCGGGCTTTACTATCGGGTAGGACTGTATTTAGTCATCCCAATAGCAGCTTAATTTACCTCATAAACACGATACGCATTTATGGCATTGATTGGAACCCTGCGCAACAAGATGGGCACCTGGGTAGTGGTGTTTGTTTTTGTCGCCATCGCAGCATTTACTGTAAGCGATTTGTTCAGTAACAACTCTCTACTTTTTAACAACAACGATGTGGGCGAAATCGCGGGCCACGATGTGTCGCTGGAAGAATTTAATGCCGCTGTTCAGGAAAGAGAAGCAAACTACATACTGAACTTCGGTCGTCAGCCTCAGGACCGCGAGATGCCAACGCTTCGCCAGCAGGCTTGGGAAATCCTCGTGCTTCGCCATGCAATTCAAAAACAGTTTGACAAGCTTGGCGTGGTCGCTACCGCCGAAGAAATTCAGGACATGACATGGGGTAAAAACGTGGATGAAAACATCCGCCAAAACTTTACCGATCCTGCAACCGGCCGGTTCGACAAATCAAGACTGCTGAGCTATCTGAAAACGCTCAACGAGCAGCCCGAAGATCAAAATCTTCTCCCAATGTGGCAGGAGCAAAGAACACGCTGGGAAATTTTCCAGCGCGATATGGCGCCCGGTCGCGTACGTGTGAAATATGAAAATTTGCTCATCAAGTCAGAATACATCACGAAGGCGGAAGCCGAACACGAGTACCATATGCAGTCGGACGTGGCTGAATTGAAATATCTGTACGTGCCTTTCTTTTCTGTGAGTGATACCACTGCGAAGGTTTCTGATGCTGAACTATCTGATTACTACAACAAGAACAGAGAGCGTTTCCGCACAGAGGCAAGCCGCGATGTGAAATATGTTGTGTTTGATCAGGCTGCTTCATCCGCTGACTCTGCAAAAATTCGTGAAGACCTCGCAGGTCTTGCATCGCAACTCGCGACCGCAGCTGATGACTCTCTGTTTGCTGTCACCAATTCAAACTCCCGCAACCCTTTTGGCTCTTACACACCAGGTAATCTGCCTAAGTTTTTGAAGCCGGAAGATCTCCAGACTGGAAAAGTTATCGGACCATTCATCGACGAAGGCGCCTACAAAGTAGTTAAGATTTCTTCTGTAGGAAAAGATACGGCATTCAGTGCGCGCGCAAGTCACATCCTCATCAAGTGGGATGATGAATCTGCGGAAGCAAAAGCAGCTGCGAAAGAAAAGGCTCGTGGCATTTTGAAAGAAATTAAGAATGGGGCCAGCTTCGCGCAGAAAGCGCTGGAGCATGGAACAGACGGAACCAGAACCACCGGCGGCGACCTCGGATGGTTCTCGAAAACCGACATGGTAAAACCTTTTTCTGACGCCGTATTTGCTGCCACGAAAACTGGTTTGCTGAATGACGTGGTCGAGACACAATTTGGCTATCACCTTATTGATGTAACTGCGACCCGCCAGAATACAACGTACAAGTTAGCTATCCTTGAGTCCGAAATTGCTCCGAGTGACGCGACTGAAAATAGCGTTTATAGAAACGCAGAAACATTTGCCGCTAACATCGACGGAGTTGCTGCTTTCGAGGAACGCGCGAAGTCAATGAACCTGAATGTATTCGAAGGCAAAGAGGTACTAGCCGGAGAAAGACGAGTAGGTACACTGAACGATGCGCGCGAGGTTGTTCGCTGGTTGTTCAATACTGCGGAAGAAGGAGCAGTGTCTACCGTATTTGATCTTGAAGGACAATACGTGGTAGCCATCATGACAGGTGAAACAGAAGAAGGCTACAAGTCTCTTGAACAAGTGAAGGCCGAAATTACGCCTCAGGTTAAGAAGGACGTGATCGGCAAAATAATCACTGAAAAACTCAACGGCCTGAAGGGAAGTCTGGAAGAAATCGCTGCAGCTTATGGCAATGATGCAGAAGTTGCTTCCGTAAGCGATTTGAAAATGAGTTCCAATGCACTTGGAACAAAATTCGAACCTAAGGCAATTGGTGTTGCATTCAGCCTCGAGAACGGCAAAAGATCAACGCCGGTGATTGGTGAGAATGGCGTGATCATCTTTGAGCTTCAGAACAAGACCATCGCTCCTGCGGTTGCGGACTACTCCATGTACAAGTTCCCGCTGCAGCAGAACAGCCAGAACAGAAGCAGTTTCAGCATCGTAGAGGCCATCAAGAAAGATGCGAACATAAAGGACAACCGTTTCAAATTTTATTAATCGTTACGTTGTTATAAAGCCGTCCCGAGCACCAAACCGGGACGGCTTATTTTTTTATGGACCAGCAGTGGAAGTTATCGTTTCAGGAAAAACTCGACCAGCACTACAGCTGGCCGGCGCTCTATATCTTTAAATTCATCGTCCCGGCCGGAAAGGAACAGGAGGTGAAGGATTTATTTCCCATGCACGAGTCGACGCAGAAGCAATCTACGAAAGGGAAATATTCAAGCATTACAATTCAGATGATGATGCCCTCTGGCGCAGAGGTGGTGCGCATCTATGAAAAGGCAGCAACCATTGAAGGCTTAATCGCTTTATAATATGCCGCGCTTTACTTTTCCTTGGAAAACCGCTAACATGTAAAGGAATTAAGCGTGCTTTTATGGAATGGCAAGAAGAAAACAATTCACTGAAAAAAACTTTTGTCTTTAAAGACTTCAACGAGGCCTTTGGATTCATGAGCCGCGTGGCGCTTCTGGCTGAAACGCAAAACCATCATCCATTCTGGACGAATGTATGGAACAAGGTAACGATTGAGCTCAGCACGCACGATGCGGGCAACATCGTCACCGGGAAGGACCGAAAACTTGCAGCGGCGATAGACGGGCTGTTGAAATGAGTAAAACTCACTTTTATCTGGTACCCACGCCTATTGGCAATCTGGCGGACATCACCCTGAGGGCCTTGGACGTACTCAAGAGCGTAGACCTGATTCTTGCGGAGGACACGCGCACTTCCGGAGTCCTGCTGAAACACTACAACATCAGCAAGCCCATGCAAAGCTTTCATAATTTCAATGAACACCGTGTTCTTGATAATTTAATCAAGCGAATGCAGGAGGGAGAAACGATGGCCTTAATTTCTGACGCAGGTACCCCAGGGATTTCTGATCCAGGTTTTCTTCTTGCAAGGGCTTGTGTTCAACATAATATTCCAATGGAGTGTCTTCCCGGAGCGAATGCATTTGTACCGGCCTTACTCAAGTCGGGGCTACCGGCCGACCGATTTGTCTTCGAGGGTTTTCTCCCGCATAAGAAAGGACGGCAGACAATTTTTAAGACTTTGATGTCTGAAAAAAGAACCATCATCTTTTACGAATCACCCCACCGGCTGCTCAAAACATTGACCCAACTTTCAGAATATCTCGGCGGCGATCGCAAAGCATCAGTGTCGAGAGAATTGACCAAGAAGTTTGAAGAAACAATCAACGGAACGTTAACGCAATTGGTGGATCATTTCACAAAGAATGACCCTCGCGGTGAAATTGTGCTGGTTGTCGAAGGAAACATTTCAGGACAAATTGTTTCCGAAGAACATATTGTGGAGTCTGATGAAGAATAAAACGAAGTTGCCATGGATCTGACCAAAATTGAAAAGGAAGTCATTGAATCGTGCCTCGATGTGGGTGCATTTATCCTGCGTGAAGGTGAGTCATTCGACAGAACACGAATTGAAACGAAAACCGGATTCAACAACCTGGTGTCCTATGTCGACAAAGAGGCCGAGCGACGGCTGGTGCTGGCCTTGAAAGATGCGTTGCCAGAAGCGGGATTCATTACCGAGGAAGGAACAGTGGCGCAATCGGAAAGTCATCACTACAATTGGATCATTGATCCATTAGACGGCACTACCAACTTTCTGCACGGACTGCCAGTTTACGGAATCAGCATTGGGCTCACACGAGGAAAAGAAACGATCCTTGGAGTCGTCTATCATATTCCAGCAAATGAATGCTATCACGCCATAGAAGGAGGACCAGCGCAATGCAACGGACGAACCATTCGAGTCTCCTCTAATCCAAATCTGAACGACAGTCTCCTCGCAACAGGGTTTCCTTATCACCAGGATGGAAAGAAGGAAAAACATCTAGAAGTCATTAAAGACTTTTTGACTCATACGCACGGAATCCGCCGGCTGGGAAGTGCCGCAATTGATTTGGCTTATGTCGCAAGTGGAAAACTTGAAGGATTCTTTGAATTTAATCTTAACCCGTGGGACGTCGCCGCAGGTGCATTCATAGTTCAGCAAGCTGGTGGACACGTCACTGATTTTCAGGGAGGCGACAATTTTCTTTTCGGAAATCAATTATGCGCCTCAAACAAATGGATACATCAGGAAATGCTACAGGTCATTCAACGACATTGGTACGCATAAATACAAAACCCCAGGCGTCTCCCGGGGTCATTGCAGAAAAGTGTATTTCAATTATTATTCGTACTTGAGCGATTTCACGGGGTCAGCATTTGCCGCTTTCAAGGAACGATAACCCACAGTAATTGCAGCAATCAGCAGAGTCACCACAAATCCTGCAATAAATACCATCGGCCCAACCTCCACGCGGTATTCAAATTCCTTGAGATAAGCCGACATCACAAACCAGGTAACAACGCCCGCAACAACAAATCCGAGCAACATCAGGCGAACAAATTCAGAAGTGAACATGAACACAATGCGTTCCACGGATGCACCGAGAACTTTGCGCATGCCGATCTCTTTTCTTTTCTGATTAGCCATGAACGTGGCCAGCCCGAACAATCCAAGACATCCAATGAAAATTGCGATCGACGTAAAGATTGAGAGGAGAATGGACATCTTGCCTTCACCATCATAGAACTCACGAATGTGTTCGTCGAGAAATTGATAGCTGAATATATACTGCGGATAGGCTGCCTCCCAAGACTTCTGTACTTTCCCAATCACATCCTGATAATTGGCCTGGTTTACCTTCAGCGACATCGTGTGATATCCCCTGATTCGGCTGAACATCACCACGGGCTCAATTCGTCCCCTCAGCGACACCGTGTGGAAATTCTGAACAACGCCAACAACGGGCAACGTGCGCCCGCCGAGTTTAAGATTTTTCCCGAGAATGTCTTCCGGGTTTTTCAGTTCCAATACCTTCACCAACTCCTCATTGACCACAAAACCATTTGCTGTATCGGAATCTGTAAGAGGACGACCTGCAACGAGCTTTAGATCATACAAATTGAAATAGTTGTGATCAACCTGTTTGATTTGAGTTTCGTAACGCTGGTCGCTCCCTTCAACAAGAAAGTCTGTACTGCTTACCGAGCCGGATGATGGCGGCGTACTCGACAGGCTCACCTCTTCAATACCGGTGTAGCTTAAAAATGTCTCCCTCAACGTCTTCATCTTGCTGCTTCCATCGGGCTGCCCGGGCTGTTCTGTTTCAGGAATGGGAAGAAGCAGAATGGCATCTTTTCTGAAGCCAAGTTCTTTTTTGCTGAAGTAATTCATCTGCATGACAAGCACAATGGTGGCCATGATCAGAAATTGCGAGATGATGAACTGAACCACGACGAGACTTCTCCGAAGAAAGAATCCGGAAGTATTCTTGTTACTGATCTGGTTCTTCAATGCAACAACGGGATTATATCCGCTGACCACAAACGAAGGATACAAACCGGCAAGCAGGCTGACAAGCATCAGCATCGCTAAAAGAAACAACCACAGCTGTCCGTCCCCGAGCAAATTCAACGACAGATTAAGTTCAAGGAACGGGTTGAGAAAAGACAGCGCCAGCTGTGCAAAGCCCAGGGCAAAAGCAATAGCAATCGTTGTGACGAGTGTCGTCTCTCCAAGAAACTGCGATACCAATTGTATTTTCGAACTGCCCAATGATTTTCGGATACCTACTTCTTTCGACCGCTTAATGGCTTCTGCTGTGGAAAGGTTGATGAAGTTAATGCAGGCAGTGACAATTAAAAAGATCGCGATCACGGAGAGTGCCGTGAGCATCTCACGCGATACCGTATTATAAGTAAATGTTTCGAATCGCCCGTCGTAATGCAACTCAGCAAGTGGCTGCATCACAAATGTCCGGTGGTCATAATTATCTTTCCCAAGATTCTTTTCAACAAATGCAGGAATACGCGCCTCCAGCGTTGCGATCTTTTCTCCGGGCTTCAATAAGATGTAGCATTGATCATCACTGTTGATGCTTCCCCAACCATCCTTTTCCTTAGCGCTCTGAATACTTCTGTAGGACAGCATAAGCTCAAAAGGAAAATCGGTATTCGGAGGAGACGTTTCCATAACTGCAGAAATTTTGAATTCTGTCGTGTCATGTTTTACAATTTCTCCGACCACGTCGGTGCGGCCGAAATACTTCATCGCTAATTTTTCGGAGATGACGGCACTGTTCGGATCGTCCAACGGCTTCTCCCGATCACCGGAAACAATGTTGCGATCAAAAATTTTAAAGAAATTGGATTGCGCGAAGACGACACCGGCCTCTTCTTCATATTTTTTAGGCTCTCCTGCTGAAGTCGGGATGACAACCATTGCGCCCGCACGATATGAGGCAAAGGTCACTTCTTGCGCCTCGGGAAAATCCAGGCGAAAGGCCTCAGGCAGCACAGTCGGCACGCCGGGCGTATAGTCTTTTCCGTTGTTGCCATCCGATTCGGACACGATGCGATAAATCCTGTCCTTGTTTTCGTGGAACGTGTCAAAGCTTGATAAGTGCCGGATAAGCAGGAACAGCACCAGGCTGCAGGTGATTCCCAGCGTAAGCCCGGCAATATTCAGCGAGGCTGTGCCTTTCTCGCGCAGCAGATTCCTTAAGGCGGTCTTCAGGTAGTTTCGAAACATTTCGATTGCTTTAGGCCCTGATTGAGTCAACTGGAATGCCAGCAGGATTTTCCCGCAAATCAGCGCAAAAAGCGCGATCAGCTCGGAGTTCGGGGTTCAAAAGTGAGCAAAAACGTCCGATCGCGGACAATGAAATTATTTTTGTGTTAACCACGTTAAAAGAGCAGAACCCTTTATTTTTGAACCATGCTTCAAACAGTGATTGTGATTCTTGTCTTTGCGGCCGCGGTATTTTACCTCGGACGGATGGCCTATCGCAGTTTCAGCAAAAACGAATGCGCGACTGGCTGCGGTAAATGTGGCGTTGATTTCAGCAAGATTGAACGCGACATGAAACGCAAAGGCATTACGCCCACACCTTAGTTCCTTCCGTACAATTTCTGCACATCTCAATTTCATTCCGGGAACGCAGAAGCGATGAGCGGAACTGTTGATACCGTTCACTCTTCCAGATCGATTCAAATGTATTTTTCCGCAGGTCGCCCATCACATGATGTGCATCCTTGTCGAAGCAACAAGGAACAACCCGACCGTCCCAGGTGATGACACAGCTTTGCCACATCTTCCAGCATTGGTTCAGCAAATCATTCTTTATCTCCCATTTACCATCAGCGGCCTGACGATAGCGCGCATACTTGCCGTTATCGGGTATTAAGGGGGAACCATTTTCAAAATCGTATATCTGCGCAGTTTTCAAAACCACTTTATCGACACCGAGCGACTTCGCTAATTTTCGCACGTCATCAACCTGATGTTCATTAGGCTTCACGACGAGAAATTGGAAAACAACCTGAGGCGTTTTTGATTTCAGAAGACGACGCGCTTCGAGTACATTGCGCGTTCCTTCCAGTACCTTCTCCAGCGAGCCGCCGATGCGATAGGACTCGTATGTTTCCTGTGTCGTTCCATCAACAGAAATGATCAGCCGGTCCAGACCTGACGATACGGTTTGCTTCGCAGATTCAGGACGAAGGTAATGGGCGTTTGTTGATGTCGCCGTATAGATGCCTCTTGAGGATGCATACGACACCATTTCTAAAAATTGCGGGTGCAAATAGGGCTCGCCCTGAAAATAGAACGTCAAATAAGAAAGTGTCGGCGCGAGCTGGTCGATAATCGATTGGAAGAGGACTTTATCCAGCATGCCGGTCGGGCGGGTAAATGAGCGAAGCCCGCTTGGGCATTCCGGACAACGGAGGTTACACGACGTCGTCGGTTCGATGCTCAACGATATTGGAAGTCCTTTGATTGCAGGGACACCGGTACTGCGGGATCGCTTATAGCTTGAATATATATCGTAGGCGTTTCTGGCCTTCACCAGAGTTGTCTTCGACGCAAGGTTCAGTATGTCATAATACCCCGCAAGCATGCCGGTAAGATAGTTCTGAAAAAGAATTTATCTTGCATACTCCAATGCACATAATGAAAAAAATCATTCTGTTTATCCTTCTCGCACAAACTGCCCTGGCTCAATCCTTAAGCGATAAGGCACGGATATCAATCATCACCATGGGGCCATCAAACGAAGAGTTGTACGCAGCTTTCGGTCACAGCGCCATACGTGTAGAGGATCCGTTGCTTGGAATAGATGAAGCATACAATTACGGGGTATTTGATTTCGATCAACCCAACTTCTACCTGAATTTTGCAAAAGGCTATTTGTACTACCGGTTGGGTGTTTACGACTACAAGCGTTTTGAATATGTTTACATCTACCGAAACCGTTCTGTGCACGAGCAAGAATTGAATCTGACGTTGTCCCAGAAACAACGGTTATATGACTTCCTGCTGTGGAATGCGCAGCCAGAAAACGCAAACTACCGCTACGACTATTTCTACGACAACTGCGCAACAAAGATCCGGGATGTGATGAAAACAGTATTTGGTGATTCCATCCGCTTTGATGACGCAGCAATTAAGACCAACTATTCCTTTCGTCAGCTCACCGACCTTTATCTTAATGAGCATCCCTGGGGTGATTTGGGGATTGACATTTGCCTCGGGCTTCCCATGGATAAGAAAGCAAGTCCGCAAGAGTATATGTTCCTGCCCGACTACGTAGAGTCATCGTTTGCCCGGGCGTCGCTGAACTCTTCCACCGGGCAAATACCACTGGTGCAAAAAGTAAAGGTCATCTATGAGGCCACGCCAGAAGGCTCGAGACCAAATCTGACCAGACCAGTTATTGTCTTCAGTGTTTTGTTGGTCGCATGTGCTTTGCTGACCTACAGAGACTTCAAACGCCGTAAAGCAACTCAACTATTTGATATCGTCTTCTTCAGCATTCTGGGGGCAATCGGATTGCTGCTGTTGTTGTTATGGATAGCAACCGATCATCAGGCAGCCGCAAGAAACATGAACATCTGGTGGGCACTCCCTACACATCTTGTTGCCGTTATTGCTTTCATTCGTCAACCTGCATGGCTTTCAAAATACTTTCTGGCAGTAGCATGCGCGTCAGTGCTGTTGCTTGTCTCATGGGCATGGTTGCCACAGATGCTGCACATGGCACTCATACCGATTGTTGTGATTGTTGCTATGCGATCGGCGTTACAGTATTATGTCAGGCAGCAGAAGGCGAATTAACATTTGGCCTTGGTAGCTCACTTTCTGCGGGATGCTGTTCCGCTGGTATGCGAATATGAAGCGTAGTCCCGACTCCCGGAGCTGATTCTACTTCAATCTTCCCATTCATTTTCTCAACGGTTTCCTTGACAATGTACAAGCCAAGACCAGAGCCTTTAGACTGATCGGTGCCGCGGAAAAACATATTGAAAATTTTAGGAACGAGATCCGGTTCTATTCCCTGTCCGTTGTCAATGACAGAAATTGCAAGAATACCTTCGCTGTAGGATGAACGAATTTGAATAAATTGATTAGTAGTGTCTGCTTTTTGATACTTGATCGAATTGGAAACAATGTTGTTCATGACCAGCATCAACCGGAATCGATCGATCATCACCATGTCATCCAGACTGGCCTCTTTAATAAAGCGAATGCGCTCGGCTCCCTTATAAAATTGAAAGTTGTCAAAGATTTCATCGATCATTTTACTCATCGACACAGGCTCCAGACGAAGTCCTGTTTGTGTGTTCCTTGAGTAGTCGATGATATCTTTCAGGAAGGTATCCAGTTTGTCCGCGCGTTCACGCAACGTGAGAAAGTATTGAATTGCATCGGGATCTTTTAACTCTTTTAATCCCGAGTTGATTGCACCTTTGATATCCATTAACGGTACTTTCAAATCGTGGGTCGCGCTATAGAAGAACCGGTCGAGTTCCCGGTTCACTTTTTCAAGGTTATCGTTTTGCACGCTGATCTCTTCTGCAAGCTCCATCAGTTTCTGCTCCGACTGCTCGTTAATCGTGGTCATAAACCCGATGAACAGGGTCAGCACGAGGATCGCAGAAACAAGATTAATGATGAAGGAGCGGCTAAGGTCGACGGCTTCAGCCTGGAAACTTCCAAGCGCGGAAAAGTCCGTAACAAACAGCGTCAGCAACAAAAGTATAGAAAGACCGATGAACGACATGCGCGCGAGATATTCCTTCGTCTCGAATACCACCGCGGCTAAACCAACCCAAGGGAAATAGTATAAATAAATACCAAGTTCCCTCGGTGCGAGGCTCGAATAGATGAAAAAGAAGATATTCAGGAATGCAACCAGTCCGATCTTCGCAATGCGGTGTTTGCCGGACTCGTTCAGCAGATAAAAAATAAAGATCCCGCATGCCATCATGAAATCCATCATGGGCATAAATAAGAGACCATCGACAAGATCCTCCAACGAATGAAGGACGCCGATTACCGTTCCGAAGAGTGAAAATTGCGAAAGAAGAATAATGCGTTTGTGTTGTCTCAATCCGTCAGGATCTCCCTGATACATTCTGCTGTATCTGGACCAATTGCTCGGATGAAAAAAACGCAAGCTCATGTTCGCCAACAGGTTTACATATGCAGCGGCCGGTTTGCAGTCGCCGCGAGGCATGCTTCTTTCACCGCCTCCATATATGTCGGATGCGCATGTGACATTCTCGACACGTCTTCGGCTGACGCCCGATACTCCATCGCGGTTACGCCTGCGGCAATCATATCCGCCGCCCTTGCACCAATGATGTGTACGCCAAGAATTTCATCCGTCTGCTGGTCCGCCAGTATCTTCACAACACCGTCGAGGTCGCCGCTTGCACGCGCGCGTCCAAGAGCTCTGAATGGGAAACTACCTGTTTTGTATTTGCGCCCTGAAGATTTCAATTGTTCTTCGGTGTAACCAACACTGGCTACTTCCGGCCAGGTGTACACCACTCCGGGGATGAGCAGGTAATTAATATGAGGCTTTTGTCCTGCAATTTGCTCCGCGACATATACACCTTCTTCTTCTGCCTTGTGTGCGAGCATGGCGCCGCGAACCACATCACCAATAGCGTAGATGTTGTCGACCTTAGTCCGAAGATGATCGTCAACAACAATTTGTCCTTTGACCGTCTCGATACCTACTTTCTCAAGTCCGAGTCCTTCGGTATAAGGTCTTCTTCCAACAGACACCAGACAGTAGTCGCCTTTCAACTCAACTGCTTTTCCATCTTTTCCTTCCGCCTTGACAATCACTTCCTCTCCCTTATTCTCAACCGAGGTGACTTTATGCCCTAGGTAGAAATCTATTCCCAGTTTCTTCGTCGCCTTCTGCAGCTCCTTACCCATCGTAGAATCCATGGTGGCAATAATGCTATCCATGAATTCAACCACGGTTACTTTCGCTCCAATGCGCGCATACACGGAACCAAGCTCCATTCCAATAACTCCTCCACCAATGATGATGAGGTGTTTTGGAATTTCCTTCAATTCAAGAGCTTCTGTGCTCGAGATAATCCTCTTTTTGTCAAATGGCGCAAATGGAAGCGGCGTCGGTTTTGAACCGGTAGCGATGATGATCTTCTCACCGGTGATCGTCGTCTCCTTTCCGTCTTTAGCAACCACCTTGATGGTGTTCTTATCGACAAAAGAACCGACACCGTTATGCACGTCGATTTTATTCTTCTTCATCAGAAAGGCAATGCCGTCCACGTTGGACTTAACCACTCCGCGTTTTCTGGTGATCATTCGCGCGATGTCTGCCTTTGGCTCTGAAATCTCTATACCGTGCTCAGCAAAATGATGCTTTGCATTGTAGAAATGTTCGCTGGAATCAAGGAGTGCTTTTGATGGAATACAACCTACGTTCAGGCAAGTACCACCAAGAGTGTCGTATTTTTCAATAATAGCCGTCTTGAATCCAAGTTGTGCGCAACGGATGGCAGCTACATAGCCGCCAGGACCAGAACCAATTACAATGACATTATATTGCATATGCTGTTAGTCGATAAGGTGAAATAATATTAAACGCCAAGAATCAATCTGCCCGGATCTTCCAGCATTTCTTTCACACGCACGAGGAAGCTTACGCTCTCCCTTCCGTCAATGATTCGGTGATCATAACTCAGCGCTACATACATAATCGGACGGACCACCACTTCTCCGTTCTTCACAACAGCACGCTCGACAATATTGTGCATACCGAGGATAGCAGATTGAGGAGGATTGAGAATTGGCGTAGAAAGCATCGAACCAAATACACCACCATTGGTGATTGAGAACGTTCCTCCCGTCATCTCCTCAATAGAAAGTTTGCCATCACGGCCACGAGTTGCCAGACGAACCACTTCACTTTCAATTTGAGCAAATGTCAGCTTATCTGCGTTGCGAATCACGGGAACAACAAGTCCGCGGGGCGTAGACACGGCAATTGATACATCACAATAATCATGATAGACAATTTCTTCCTTGTCAATCGATGCGTTGACTGCCGGGAATTCCTTCAACGCCACACAGACGGCCTTTGTGAAGAATGACATGAAGCCCAATCCGACGCCGTATTTTTCCTTGAATTGATCTTTGTACTTCGAACGCAAATCCATAATCGGCTTCATATCGACTTCGTTGAACGTCGTCAGCATGGCCGTTTCATTCTTCACAGAAACAAGACGCTTCGCAATGGTCTTGCGGAGTGACGTCATTTTTTCGCGTCGCTGATTTCTTCCAGAAGCATCGACAACAACAGGCGCATTCGCCGCAGGCGTTGCTGACTTTGCTTCTTGCTTCGCTCCTTGCGCTTTCACAGCATCTTCTTTGGTAATTCTTCCACCAACTCCACTACCCTGAACCTGCTCTTTCGAAATTCCCTTTTCATCAAGAATCTTCGCAGCTGCTGGTGACGCATGTCCTGCAGCATACGACTTATCGGTATTCTGCGCCGTGACGGAGGGCGTATTGGATGAACTCTGAGATGATACTGCAGTGCCGTCGGTAATTTCAATCCGACAAATCAGGCCGCCGATCGGTAACGTGTCCTTCTCTTTGGCAACAATTCGGAGAATACCTGTTGCCTCGGCTGGGAGTTCAAATGTTGCTTTATCGGATTCTACCTCAGCAATAACTTCATCCAGTTTCACCAGGTCTCCATCTTTCTTCAACCACGTCGAAATCGTCACCTCAGTGATCGACTCTCCTACTGCAGGCACCTTCATTTCTTTAGTGCCGCCCGAAACTTGCGTTTTTGGCTGCGCCGCAGTATCAGAAGATTTAGGTTCTGCTTTTGGTGTAACCTGTGCAGAACCTTCAATTTCACAAATGGTTTCACCGATAGGAACCGTATCGCCCTTTTGGCGAACGATTTTCAACACACCCGCAGACGGAGCAGGAAGTTCAAATGTTGCTTTGTCTGATTCAAGCTCAGCAATGATTTCATCCTGCTGAACGGTATCCCCGTCCTTTTTGAGCCAGTTGGCAATGGTGACTTCAGAGATGGACTCTCCGACTGTCGGGACTTTAACAGGTACGCCCATGTGATTTATCTTTTTAAGAGTTGGTCAATATTGATTAAAGTTCGAGAGCCTGATTGATGATTTTCTCCTGCTCTATCTTGTGCACCTTCGAGTAACCGGTAGCAGGTGACGCACTCGCCTTCCGGCTGATGAGTTCAAGCGCTTGTCCCGGCATCTGACGAACGACATAAGAATAATAACCCATGTTAGCAGGTTCTTCCTGCGCCCACACCAGTTTTGCGTTCTTATACTTCTTCAGAATCTCCTTCAATTGTTTCTCAGGCCACGGGTGAAGTTGTTCCAGGCGAACCAATGCAACTTCCTTAATCTTTTTCTTCTGCTGAACTTCCTGCAGGTCATAGAAAATCTTCCCTGTACAGAGAACGACCTTCTTCACCTCTTTCGCTTGTGCATTTGGATCATCAATCACCTCTCTGAATGCGCCGTCGGTGAACTCGCTTAAAGGCGAAATCACCGCAGGATGACGAAGCAACGACTTCGGTGACATCACCACGCAAGGCTTCCGGAATGACCACGTCACCTGACGACGAAGCAAGTGGAAGAAGTTTGCGGGAGTTGTAGGATAGGCCACGATCATGTTATACTCCGCGCTGTTCTGCAGGAATCGCTCCGGCCTTGCACTCGAGTGCTCAGGCCCCTGACCTTCATAACCGTGTGGTAATAACATCACCAATCCGTTCATGCGCTGCCACTTCGACTCTGCGCTCGAGATGAACTGGTCAATCATCACCTGGGCTCCGTTTACAAAATCACCAAACTGTGCTTCCCAGATCACAAGCGCATGTGGCGATGACATGGCATAACCATACTCAAAACCAAGAACACCAAATTCAGAAAGAAGCGAGTTATAGATGTGCAGCTTGCGCTGTCCTTTATCAATATTATCAAGGCCGCAATAAGGCGCATTGGTGTTCGCGTCGAAAACGTACGCATGGCGATGCGAGAATGTCCCGCGCTTCACATCCTGCCCGGACATACGCACCGGTGTGCCCTCTACAAGCAAACTTCCGTAGGCGAGAAGTTCCGCTTCTGCCCAACCCAAAACCTTATTGGTAAAGAAAGCGTCCTGACGATCCTTTAACAGCTTTTCAATTTGTTTGATCGGCTTGAATCCCTCAGGAATCGTTGTCAGCGCCTTACCAACTTTTTCAATAATGCTCTCTTTAATTCCAGTCTTCGGTGAGGCATCAAAATCTTCAGGCGTAGCCCGACGAAGTTTCTCCCATTCCGCTTCAATCTTCTGAGGCTTGTAAGGCAAAGGTTTCTGCTTCACTTCATTCAAGCGATCCTGAAGCTGGTTGCGGAAACTCTTGTCCATCTCGTCGGCCAAGGCCGCATCAACATCGCCACGCTCCACCAGTCGCTTCACATATACCTCCCGGGGATTTGGATGCTTTGCAATGAGGTTATAGAGCTTCGGCTGCGTGAACTTCGGTTCGTCACTTTCGTTGTGACCATGACGGCGATAACACAGCAAGTCAATAAAAATATCTTTACCAAATTTCTGGCGATACTCGACAGCCAGGGTTGCCGCAAAGTTGACTGCCTCCGCGTCATCACCGTTTACGTGAAGTACCGGCGCGTCTACAATCTTGGCAATATCTGTACAGTAGATGGCAGTACGTGCGTCATCATAATCGGTAGTGAAGCCAACCTGGTTGTTGATGACAAAATGGATTGTTCCACCCGTGGTATAGCCCGGCAAACCAGACATCTGTACAACTTCATATACGATACCTTGTCCGGCAACAGCAGCATCCCCATGTATCAGGATCGCCATGCCACGGCCAAGGTCTCCTTTATATTCGTCGTCGATCTGCCCGCGGGTATATCCGATAACGAGCGGGTCAACCGCTTCCAGGTGAGAAGGATTTGGCGTCAGCTTAACATAAATCTTCTTACCGGATGGTGATGTGATGTGGCTTGAGTAACCGAGGTGATACTTCACATCGCCATCACCCATCGTCAAGTCAGGATTGACATTTCCCTCAAACTCGGTAAAAATCTGCTCGTATGTTTTTCCGAGGATGTTGGAGAGCACATTCAGACGACCACGGTGCGCCATACCAATAACAACTTCCTTCACATCCAGCTCGGCTGCCTTGTTGATGATGGTTTGCAGCGCCGGAATGGTATTCTCACCGCCTTCGAGAGAGAAACGTTTTTGACCAAGGAATTTGGTATGCAGGAAGTTTTCAAATACGACGGCTTCGTTCAACTTCGCCAAAATCCTTTTCTTCTCGTCGATGTTGGGATTATAGGTGTAATACTCCTGTTCACATTTTTGAAAAAACCATTGGCGAACTTCGTCATTCCGGATAAAGTTGTATTCAAATCCGATCGGCCCGAGGTAAATTGACTTCAGTTTATCGATGATCTTGCGCAGGCTGCTCTTTGGCATCCCGATCTCAGCCGCCACATCAAATTCCGTATCCAGATCAGCATCCGTTAAGCCAACGCTCTTGTGATCAAGCTGCACATTGTGGTTACGTCTTTCGCGAACCGGATTGGTCTTAGACGCGAGGTGACCAAACGAACGATACGCGAAGATCAGGTTCCGCACCTGAGTTTCTTTTATCGACAAGGGATCCGCACCTGCCGCTACAGCGCCGTTCGTCCCGTCGCCAAAATGCTGCTGAGAAAAATCGAAACCCTCAAAAAATTTTTGCCAGGTCGCGTCCACAGAATTCGGGTCGCTCTTGTAATTGCGGTAGAGCTGGTCAATGTAGCCCACGTCCGCGTTGGATATATACGAGTATTTGTCCATGACTGAAATCGAATGAGAACAAATGTATTCAAGGCGATCTACTTTAAAAAATCGTTAAAACAATTAAGCAATTTTGAATGCTAAAGGCATTGAATAACAGTGGGTAAGGACATCCGAAACGTCTTAAAAGGAGCTACTCACGTTATTTTCAGGAAATTTCGGGGGATTGCAATTCCGTTACAAAGGATTCCGTTATATTTGCAACCCTTAAAACGGACGAGTTCCACAAAATTATGGTAAAAATCAGATTGGCCCGCAGAGGCCGCAAGAAGCTGGCGATGTTTGATGTTGTTATCGCAGACGCCAGAGCACCACGTGATGGTCGCTTTATTGAAAAAATCGGTACTTACAATCCCCTCACCACACCGGCGACGATTGACATCGACAACGACAAAGCGTTCGATTGGTTGATGAAAGGCGCTCAGCCCACAGACACCGTGAAGGCGATGCTTTCTTATCGTGGCATCATGATGAGAAAACACCTCCAGATCGGCGTTATCAAAGGCGCAATCACTCAGGATCAGGCGGATAACCGCTTGAAAGAGTGGGTTGCTGCAAAAGAGGCGAAAATCCAGGCGAAGAGAGACAAGCTTTCTCAGAACAAGAACGCAGAGGCAAAAGCTCGCAAAGACGCTGAATCAAAAGTCAGAGAAGCACGCGCAGAAGCCATTCGTAAGAAGCAGGAAGTTGCTGCCCAGCAGCCACAGGCACCAGCTGAAAATGAAGCTGCTGCACCTGCAGAGGCTGAAGGTTAATTCTTCGGTTTAGCTAAAATTAAAAATGCCAATGCGCTCCGTCGTATTGGCATTTTCATTTCCAGAAATCTCAATATGAAAATTACCGACTGCTTTAAAGCGGGATTTGTACAACGTCCTCACGGCCTGCGCGGCGAAGTAACCGTGGTGCTGGCTCCGGACGCACCCATCGAAGCTGAAGAGCTGAAGACTGTATTCCTAGAGGATGACGGCCGGCTTATTCCATATTTCGTGGATGCCATCAGCCTTAACGGTTCGAAAGCACTCGTGAAGTTTCAGGATGTGGATACGCTTGAAGCGGCTGAAAAGATCAGCAAAAAAAGTGTGTACTTACCCAAGACGGAGAGACCGAAGAGTGGTCGTGGAGAGTTTTATGATGATGAGGTGATTGGCTTTGACGTGGAGGACGAAGTCGCGGGGCCTCTTGGGCAGATCCAGGAAATTATTCAGGCAGGAGCCAATAAACTCATTGTTGTATTGGAGGGCGAAAAAGAAGTGCTCATTCCCGTAAACAGTCCGTTTGTTGTTCGTCTGAATAAAACGACCAGAAAAATGACCGTCTCTTTGCCTGAAGGCTACCTTGACATTTAAGCCATGCACATCGACATCATTACCTGTCTGCCTTCGTTGCTGGAAAGTCCTTTTTCGGACTCCATTCTCCAGCGCGCGCAGAAAAAAGGACTTGTTACAGTAAACATCATCGATCTCCGTCAATACGCCAGTGGCAAGCACAAACCAGTTGACGATTATGCCTATGGTGGTGGAGCCGGTATGGTGATGATGATCGAGCCAATCGACCGCTGCATCAGCGCCCTTAAGGCCGAGCGCACCTATGACGAAGTGATATACATGAGCCCCGACGGCGAGCGGTTGACGCAGCCGATTGCCAATGAACTTAGCCTGAAGAAAAATCTGATCATGCTGTGCGGCCACTACAAAGGCGTCGATGAGCGGGTTCGCGAACATTTTGTTACGAGGGAGATCAGCATTGGCGATTACGTGCTTTCGGGAGGCGAGCTCGCTGCTGCGGTTCTCTCGGACAGCATCATTCGGCTTATTCCCGGCGTTTTATCCGATGAGACCTCCGCGCTCACGGACTCGTTCCAGGACAACCTGATTGCCCCCCCGGTTTACACCCGCCCCGCCGAATACAAGGGCTGGAAGGTGCCAGAGGTCCTTCTGTCGGGGCACGAGGCCAAAATCGAACAATGGAGGCACGAACGCAGCTTGGAGCGCACGCAGCAAAGGCGCCCCGATCTGCTCAAAAACCAGTAATTGACAGCCCAAAAAGTATTTTCGAGCAGATTTTTGTCAACTTAAGTCCGTTTCCTATATTTGCAGTCCATTTTCAAAACCATAAGCGTTATGGCAGATTTAATCAAAGTTGTCGAGCAGGAATTAGCTAAAGTGCGTGAGACCATTCCAAGTTTCAAGCCTGGAGATACAGTGAACGTTCACGTGAAGATCAAGGAAGGAAATAAGGAGCGCGTACAGCAATTTCAGGGTACTGTCATCCAACGCAGAGGTACCGGCACAAATGGTGAGTCTTTCACCGTGAGAAAAATATCTAATGGTGTTGGTGTAGAGCGTATCTTCCCCATCGTTTCTCCTTCAATCGAGAAAATTGAAGTTGTGAAGCATGGTAAAGTGCGCAGAGCAAAACTTTACTACATGAAGGGCAGACAAGGAAAAGCTGCTCGTATCAAAGAAAAAATCTAATTGCAGCACAAATATTGGAAAGCCATTCCTCCTCGGGAATGGCTTTTTTGTTTCCATTCGAAGCGTATGTTTCGCTTCCGAACACCGATTAGCATACATTCAAATAATTGATAACTTTGTCAGCTCTGAAAAATATTGACTCGATAAGAAAAATATGAGCAGAAACATTGCAGATTTATTGGGTAAAGACGCTGAGTTTTTACTCAAACACACCAGCAAAACCGTACCTAAAGAACAACTTCATACACCCGGGCCTGACTTCGTAGATCGCATCTTTGTTCAGTCGAACAGAAATCCCCAAACGCTGCGGAGCCTGCAGTGGTTGTTCAGCAACGGCCGCCTCGCGAATACAGGTTATCTTTCGATTCTTCCGATAGATCAGGGCATTGAGCACAGCGCCGGCGCGTCCTTCGCAAAAAATCCAATTTATTTTGATCCGGAGAATATCGTGAAGCTCGCAATGGAAGGCGGATGCAACGGTGTGGCTACAACCTACGGCGTGCTGGCGATGATGTCGCGCAGCTATGCACACAAAATTCCTTTCATTGTTAAAGTCAATCACAACGAACTGCTCACCTACCCGAACAAGCACGACCAGATCATGTTCGGCTCAGTCCGTGACGCATGGAATCTTGGCGCCGCTGCAATTGGCGCGACCATCTACTTCGGCTCCGACCAATCCACGAGACAAATCATGGAAGTGGCGGAAGCCTTCGAAGAAGCACATAGTCTGGGTATGGGTACCATTCTCTGGTGCTATATCCGTAATAACGCCTTCAAGAAGGATGGCAAAGATTATCACGTATCAGCGGATCTTACAGGCCAGGCAAACCACCTTGGCGTAACCATCCAGGCGGACATCATCAAGCAGAAACTCGCAGAAAATACCGGAGGCTACAAGGCGCTGAATACCGGCGGAAGCAGCTATGGAAAACTGGATGAGAAAATCTATACGGAGTTAAGCTCTGAGCACCCGATTGATCTATGTCGCTATCAGGTCATCAATTGCTATATGGGACGCGCGGGGCTGATCAGCTCAGGAGGGGAATCCAAGGGAGCAAGTGATTTGGCTGATGCTGTACGTACGGCGGTTATTAATAAACGAGCAGGCGGCATGGGCTTGATTTCCGGCAGAAAAGCATTTCAGCGACCAATGAAAGAAGGCGTGGAAATTCTTAATGCCATTCAGGACGTGTACCTCGACAAATCTGTCGACATCGCCTGATTTACACGATTGATTGTACATTCATTAAAACCTAACACAGTCACATGTCCTGGTTTAAACGCAGTGATAAAGGTATTTTAACTCCAACGGAATCTAAACGTGAAGTCCCTGATGGCCTCTGGTTTAAATCTCCCGCTGGAAAAATTGTTCACACCCGTGAATTGAAGAACAATGCATATGTCGTTCCTGAAGAGGACTACCACGTGCGCATTGGCTCTGAAGAATATTTTGAGGTTCTTTTCGATGACGGCAAGTTCACTGAACTGGATGCTGGAATGGAATCGGCAGATCCTTTGAAATTTGTGGATACAAAGGCGTACCCAAAACGAATTAAAGAATCGCAGGTCAAGTCCGGGCTGAAAGATGCTGTTCGCACCGCTTACGGGAAATTGAACAACCTTGACATCACGGTGGCCTGTATGGACTTCGGTTTTATCGGAGGCTCGATGGGCTCTGTCGTTGGCGAAAAGATTGCACGGGCAATGGACCACAGTCTCAAACACAAGATCCCGTTTTTGATGATCTCCCGATCCGGTGGAGCGCGAATGATGGAAGCTGGTTTGTCGTTGATGCAAATGGCGAAGACGTCAGCGAAAATTGCGCAACTTGATGAAGCAAAGATCCCGTACATATCGCTTCTGACCGATCCGACAACCGGAGGAGTGACTGCTTCCTACGCGATGCTTGGAGACTTTAATATTGCCGAGCCAAATTCCCTAATCGGTTTCGCCGGTCCGCGTGTTATCCGGGAAACGATCGGAAAAGATCTTCCTAAAGGTTTCCAGAGCGCGGAGTTTGTATTGGAACATGGATTTCTCGATTTCATTGTTGACCGCAGAAACCTCAAGACACGCCTCGCGACCCTGCTGAAAATGCTTCAGTCATAATAACATCGTCCGCCAACGGACGGGTGTTCACAATTTTGAACATCATGATGGCACCATAAGCCCTGAACAACCTCGTTCAGGGCTTTTTTGCTTATGGCATTGACCTTGTCATTTTACTACCTTCTAAACGCTTCTACCATGCTGAGAAATTACGTCCTCATCGCTATCCGCAGCCTCACGAAACAGAAAGTTTATACCGCGATTAACATTGCAGGCCTCAGCACCGGAATAGCCGCATCGGTCCTCATCATGCTTTTTATTATGGATGAATTGTCATACGATAATTTCCATGATAAGGGCGACCGGATTTACAAAATCGGCCTGGAAAGAAAGTATCCCAACCACGTCACGAACTATGCCGTCATTCCGCACTCTTTTGCAGACGTTATGGTCAAGGATTTTCCTGAAGTCGAGCAGACGGTCAAGATGGGTGGACCAATCAATGATGTGCAGGTAGCATATGAAGAAACATCAGCAGATCGCAAGCAGTTTGAAGAAGACTTTGTGATGGCGGCCGACTCAAATTTTTTTCAGGTCTTCAGCATCAAATTAATTAAAGGTGAGCCAACAAAGGTGTTGGCAAATATCAATTCAATTGTTCTTACCGAGTCTACTGCCAGGCGCTACTTTGGCCAGGAAGATCCCGTTGGAAAAACGCTGAAGATGTTTCAGCAGGACTTCGTCGTCAGTGGAATCTGCGAAGATGTACCGGAGCAGTCCCACATGAAGTTTGATTTCCTGATTAAATGGAATGATGGAAACCAGGCCCAGGAAAATTTCATCACCTTCTCCGCGCATGTCTATGTGCTGATGCGTCCTGGTACTTCACCGGCAACGCTCGAGTCGAAGTTTCCAGCAATGGTTGATCACTATGCCGCTGCGCAAATTGAGCGCGATCTCGGAAAATCATGGATTGATTATAAGAAGCAAGGGAACGGTTATCGCTACTTTCTGCAACCACTGCAGTCCATTCACCTCGATCCACTAAACATTGAATCCAAAATAAAGCCGGGAGGAAACAAAATCTATGTTTACTTCCTGATGGGAATTGCCATTCTGACGATCCTTATTGCCTGCATCAACTTCATGAACCTAGCCACCGCGCGATCAGCGGAACGCGCAAAAGAAGTTGGCGTTCGCAAAACCATGGGTTCTGAAACCCGTCAACTCGTCGCGCAATTTCTGACCGAGTCGGTCATGCTCGCACTGATTGCAACAATAATTGCCGTGGCATTAATGTATGCCGTATTACCCGGCTACAACAACCTTGTTTCCAAAACGCTGCACATCCCTATAGAACCATGGTTCATTGGCGTCCTGTTAGTTGGGGCATTATTCATCGGCTTTCTCGCTGGCTTCTACCCTGCCTTTGTGCTTTCTGCGTATAACCCAGTCGTTGTGATGAAAGGAAAATTTACCGGTCATTCAAAAGGTGCGTGGTTGCGGAACGGACTCGTTGTGTTTCAGTTCTTCATTTCGATCGTGCTGATTACAGGAACAATTGTCGTCAATGAGCAAATGCTGTTTATGCAAAGCAAATCATTGGGCTATGACAAGGAACAAATACTCATCATCGAGCAGGCGAATGTTTTGGATCAAAACTTCAAGACATTTGTAGACGCTGTTGAAGACATGCCCGGAGTACAACATGCCGGAAGCACGTTCTCGATGATGGGAAGAAATGAATTTTTTGGCGCTCAGTTTCAAACAGAAGGCTCCTCGGAAATTCTGACAACGAAGGCCACGGCTATTGACGATGGCCTTGCAGAAACCATCGGACTTCAATTCATTCAGGGAAGAGGATTCTCAAAAGAGACAAACGATTCACTATCGATCGTGCTGAATGAAACTGCAGCAAAGACATTGGGTATTGATGATCCCATAGGTAAAAAGATCTCCCTGGTGCAGCGCACGGCCCAGGGTGTCGAAAACATTCCCTACACCATCATCGGTATTGTCAGGGATTTTAATTATCAATCTCTCAGAGACCCTATTACACCTCTCGCCATTCAGAGTATCGAATCTTTCGGGGGAGTAGGCGCTTATGTATTTGTACGTGCCGAAGGCGATGGACTCAATCAGACCATTGATAACCTGAAGGTGAAGTGGGAATCATTTGTGAATGATGTGCCTTTTAAATATTCGTTTCTCGATCAAAACCTTCACGCGCTTTATGAAAATGAAGAGCGGTCGGGAAAGATTTTTGCCACCTTCTCATCTCTTGCTATCATCATTGCCTGCGTCGGATTATTTGGTCTTGCAGCCTACACGGCGAACCTGAGAACTAAAGAAATTGGTGTCAGAAAAGTTCTGGGTGCTTCAGTATTCGGAGTCGTGCTGCTGCTGTCGTGGGATTTCACGAAGCTTGTACTGATGGCCCTGGCACTCGCAACGCCCGTGTCGTGGTTCCTGATGAATGAGTGGCTGGAGAACTTCGCCTTCAGAATCGAACCGGGACCGCTAACATTTCTGTTCGCAGGTGCCGCTGCGATGGCGATTGCGTGGCTCACGGTATGCTATCAATCTCTGAAGGCCGCAATGGCTAATCCGGTCAAGTCGCTGCGCAGCGAGTAGATCAATGCTTGAGCTTTTCCGGACGCAGTTGCTTGACGACTTCTTTGAGATATTCAGGTGTGTTGTTGTTCACGGAGAGAAACAAGAGGTATCTCCCGAACAAGTTCACATATAGCTCGGATTTTCTATCCTTCTTGTTAAAGGATTCCCAAGCCTGAAAATTACCAATCGTGGTTGTTCCCGCACGTAAAAGATCGTTGTCAGTTTTTGTGGCCTTATCCCAATTCTTTGTGCTACGTGTCATCATCTCCGGATTCTCTTTATAATCGAAAATGGCAATGGACAATGTTACCGTATCTTGCTTATAAGTTTTCGAACACATGGAGTATGCTTTGCCTTCTGCCTGACGCGTTAACGCAACAGGCGCTCCATCGAGGGACAGCTCCCCAAACGACGCCGGCATCCAGTCCAGCAACGCCTGAGCCTCGGGAGTTTGAGTTTGTGCAACAGCACTGAAGGTCAACAGAGCAAATGACAATACGAACAGCGGTTTCATAAGCGACTTATTTGTCAAATCGATATTCTTTGATGGTGTCAACAAAGCATTTTACTTTATCAGCCTCAATATCCGGATACAATCCATGGCCAAGGTTGGCGATGTGGCGCCTGGAACCGAATTGAGTCATCATGGCGACGGCCTCTTTCCGAACGTCGGCTAAGGAACCATATAATGCACAAGGGTCAAGGTTGCCCTGGAGCACTTTGTTCGGCATCATCGACCTCGACTCCTTAATGTCCATATTCCAGTCCAGTCCCACCACCTCGCATTTCAAATCATTCATACGACTTCTGGCGAAAAAGGCACCCTTGGCAAAAACTGTTTTTGGTACCTCGTCTATGGCATCACAAATGCGCGAAATATAGGCTAGCGAAAATTCCTCGTACTGCTGAGGCGACAAGATGCCGGCCCACGAGTCAAAAATCTGCACGAGATCTGCACCAGCCGCAATCTGCCCTTTCAAATAGTTAATCGTGCTTTTAGTAATCATGTCCAGCAGCGCGTGTGCAAGGTCGGGCTGCGTGTATAGCATTTTCTTTGCTTCACTGAAAGTTTTGCTTCCCCTCCCCTCAACCATATATGCCAAAATAGTCCAAGGCGCTCCTGCAAAACCAATCAAGGGAACACGTCCATTGAGTTCCTTCTTAGTCAGTTTGATAGCATCAAGAACATACTGTAACTCAGATGCGTCGGATACATGTATCGAGTCCAGATCTGATACCGTGGAAATCTTCCGGGGGAAAACAGGTCCCTTCTTTTCCTCCATTTCGTAGTCGAGACCCATGGCCTCAGGAATTACCAGAATATCGGAGAAGATAATCGCCGCATCCACACCAAGAATATCCACCGGCTGAATGGTCACCTCTGCACATGCTTCAGGATTCTTAACCATTGCCTTAAAATCCTTCAATTTCGCTCTGACAGCACGATACTCAGGCAAAACGCGACCCGCCTGTCTCATCAGCCAAACCGGCGTTCTTTCTGTCTTTTCACCACGGGCGGCCCGCAGGAACAAATCATTTTTTAATGGCATCATTTGTCGCGAATATAGAAAGAATGAATCATACAGACGCGCGTTCCGAAAACGGGAGCTACTCGCTATTTTTATAGCACTTTGAAACCTATGACAAGGTTATTTTGCCTTACTATTCTCCTCCTGGCGTCTGTTTGCGCTTCAGGACAATCTGAGTCCACAAAACTGTCCGTTTTGATTTTTGTGTCGCCGGACTGTCCCGTTTCTCAGAAGTATGTGAGCAAAATCAAATCATTGTATCAAAACTTTAACAATGGGCAGGTGGAGATAAAGCTCATCGTTCCCGGCCCGGTTTCCGCTAAAAAAATCCGCTCTTTTCAGAAAAGCTTTTCGCTGAATATACCGGTTGTGAAAGACCCGGATTTAAAAATCGTGCAGAGCGTTAACGCCCAAATAACTCCGGAAGCGTTCCTGTTAAAAGATGGAAAAATCTTGTACAGGGGAGCGATTGATAACTGGTTTTATGAGTTGGGCAAATACCGGCTTGAAGTTACCGCCGATTACCTTCGGGATGCCATTAACAGCGCATTACGAAACGAACCGGTTGCCACCCAGAACACGAAAGCAATTGGATGTTTTATTGAACGGCATACAAACCATCACTAATGAAATTTCTTACAGGTGCGATCCTGCTCACTTTGATTCCATTCTGGTCATTTGCTCAGGACATAAATTATTATGAACACATTGAGCCGATCATTAAGAAAAACTGTGTCTCCTGCCATCAGACGGGCGGCATTGGGCCGTTTTCTCTATCGACATATGACGAAGTGAAGGCACATGGTTCCTTTATTGGACACGTTACCAAGACGAGATATATGCCGCCTTGGAAAGCCGACCCGGAGTTTGTTCACTTCAAAAACGAACGGATACTGGCCAACGCTGATATTGAGCTGATTCAATCCTGGATCAAAAACGGAATGCCGGCGGGAAAAAAGAAAAAACGTAAACCTGCTAACGAACCTTCTATTCATCAAGGGACAAAGCCCGACCTTATACTTACTATGAAAAGCCCCTTCCAGATCCCAGACACGGGCAAGGAAGAATTCAGGTTCTTTTCACTTCCGACGGCACTTCCTCAAGACATGTACTTGTCGGGAGTAGAATTTGTTCCGGGCAACAAAAGACAAGTTCATCACAGTCGTATCATGACGGACACAACGGGGAGGATACGAGGCATCGACGGAATGAGTGAGCTTGATCCGCGAGTAAAAGAATTTCAGACAATCCCATTAGTTGATGAATTTCTATACGGATGGGTACCCGGCAACGAAGGCATTCATTTTCCCTCGGGCATGGGAAAGAAACTTTATCAGGCGACAGACCTGGTTCTGAATATTCATTACTCACCAAGTTCAAAGAAAGAAATCGATCAGTCTCAGATCCGGTTCTTTTTTGCAAAAGGAAAAACAGACCGTGAAGTAAAAACACTAACACTACGAGAGGAAAATATTTCGAATCAGCCATTTTATATTCCAGCCGAAACAGTAAAAACATTTTACATCAGCTACACCGTTGAATCGGATATATCGCTTATCTCTGTATTACCCCACATGCACTTTATTGGAAAGACCTTCACCGCAGTAGCGGCACCGCCGGAAGGAGATGCCATTCCAATTGTGAAAATAGACTCGTGGGACTTCAACTGGCAAAGCACTTACGTCTATCAAAATCTTGTGAAGATTCCGGCAGGTTCAGTCATTCTGGTACAGGCTACCTTTGATAATACAAGCGCAAATCCGGCTAACCCAAACCATCCGCCTAAAGATGTGACGTATGGATGGAACTCAATTGACGAAATGTGCAATCTCGTTCTCTATTACGTCGACTACAAGGAAGGCGACGAAGCGATCAAGAACTGATGACAACATTTCTAATCATCGGATGGTACGCCGTCCACGGGGAGTGATTTTCACGGGGGACAGTCTTTCATAAGGTCCCGCCAAAGAACCAGTAGGTCAGTGCTTCATTGCCACTGTTGTGAATTGTGGTCACAATCATTCCTTCCGGGTCACATTGTCCAAGGTTGCAGGATGAATTTTACTGACTGCTGCAATTGTCAGTTCAGTGAGAAAACAAAAAAAGGGTGTCCTTTTGAGACACCCCTTTTTATTCTATAAACCTCGAATTACTTCAAAGTGAGTGGCCATGTTTTGGCATCTGTACGAGTCAGAACTGTTCTTCCACCATCGCCGTAGGTATTAACCCACTGAATGGTAAGTTGAGTCGCAGTAACGCTGACAACCGTGAGGGTGTAAGTGTCCCCGTACTGGTCGGAACCAGTGAACGAGATATCATCGCACACATCTCTTAACCTAACACCAGTCACAGGGCTGTCGTCCCATGCACAGTCGAATACACCAAAGGTAGCATCAGACACGCTGTACGATCCACCACCAAGTGCGGTCAACGTTCCGGTACCAGTTGCTGAACCGCCACAACCCGCTGCATTACCGCCAGGGCCTGCAGTGATGTTCGTTGTCACGTAGCTATACGTTCCGGCAAGGTTTGAAGTACATACTGCTGTGAAAGACAACTCGCAGTTTGAGCCAGGGAATTCTGTACAAACAGAAGGAGACCATCTCTCAAACACGCGTCCGTCGGTCGCAGTGAACTCAAAACGAACAGTCACGGCATCACCGGGTACAATACGGTTCGTAGCATCACGCTGAGCGTTGTTTGGTGTCGCTCCGAATACGGAAATTGCAGCTGCGGGACCAGTTCCATCATAATCAAACGTTGCTGTTTGATACAGATTGTAAACGTCCGTCTGTGTCAAGCTGAACGTCACATCTTCGCGGTTACCAGGAACTTCATCACCTTCCCAGCTGCGAAGCAGTTTGCCTTCAGCACCACCGTGAGATGCAATCGCAGGGTTGCCATCCTTGTCGATGTAGGGCTCATCAAAAAGCACATAAACATCAATCTTGTTCACGGAAGCTTTGTTGTCGATTGAAATCCACCGCAACGTCAAATCAATGTCTGTCGAAGGCGAATTGAACACAAACGAAGGAGAAGAGCCTGCGGCAACCTGCATATAGCCGTTGATTGCCGACTCCCATTTGGGAACAAGCTCCTTGTCGTCTTCACAGGCAATGATGCCCACGAAGAAGGCCAATAGGAATGATAAAAATATCTTATTACGATTCATAATGATGCTTGATTAGAATTGGAACTTCAATTGATCCCAGAACACGGCAAACTCAGGATTGTCGTAGACAATTTCAGGAGTATTCGGGTTCAGGTTGATCTCATCCTGCGCATAAGGCAGGCGAAGTGCAAAGTTACGTGGCAACTGCAGCGGTGGCTGCAGGTTGGCAGGATAACCGGTTCTTCTGAATGCATTGTATGCCTCAAAGCCATTTCCAAAGTTTAAGAAACGAGCTTCCGCGAGAATTACTCGCAGGCGAGCGTCGTCGCTTGTTGCTGCATCGTATTCAGCAAGGCGTGCATTCACATAAGTGTTAATCTGAGCAGCAGTGATTGCTACCGATTGAGCATCCAACGAAGTTCCGATAGAATTTACTTTGGCAATTTGCTCGCGCATAGCCGCTTCAAACAAAGCACGTGGCGTTGTCGCGCTGGTCACTCCCAATGTCAGGATTGCCTCAGCTTGATACAACTTCACCATCCAGCTTGTAACCATGGGGAATATTCCGGCTCCAGAGCCTTTGTTTCCACCGCCAAGTTCAGGACCATCGTCATACAGTCCACCAGCAGGATAAACACCTACGTTCGTTCTCAATGAGTTATCGTTAGGAACACCTGATGGGTCGCTTCTGTCCCGACCGAAGAAGCCTGCGAGGAATGATCTTTCAGCGTCTGTCAGAGCCGCTGGAGATTTGCCGTAAATACCCTGAGTAACAAAGTTGCTCAGAGGGAAATATCCATAACGGCAATCTGTTCTCTGAGAGCAAGGAATGGTTTGCTTGTCAGTCGCATCATTTGGATCCAAAACAGACGAAGTCTGGCGCTTGAAGTAGAATGGTCTGCGAGGATCATTCTTTCTCAGCATTTCGTACATGTACTCGTGACCGAAATAGGTATAACCTGCTTCACCACCTGCATAGCCGGACTGCCACATTGGGTGACGGTTTTCAGGATTTGGACCAGTGTTACCAAACTGGAACTGGAAATCATCTGCAGCAGCACTGATTACGCCGATTGGTGATGCAAGCACTGCCTCGATTGCTGTCCTCTTCGCAGCAGGATCAATCAATCTGGTCTGCAACAAAAGGCGCAGCTTCAACGAGTTCGCAGCTCTTCTCCATCTGGTAATGTTAGCGGCAGCAGTAGTAGAACCTCCACCATAAATCAAATCACCTCTCGCCGTCACCGGGCTGGCTTCCGCCAGATTTGCCATTGCTTCATCGAGCAGGGTAATTGCGTCAGCATAAATCTCGCTTCCGTTAGTGAAGTTAGGCGTAATTGTACCTCCTGGAACATCACCGAGGAATGCTTCAGAATAAGGAACAGAGCCCCACAGATCCACCATCATCGTGAAGTAATATGCCTTTAAAACTTTAGCAATCCCTTCGTAATGGGGGTTCGGTGTCCCTGCATCGCGCTGGCGCTTAGTTGCAACGATGATGCCTTCCAAATCCTTCAAAGGACCGGTGTACAGAAAATTCCATGTACCGTTCCATGAAGAGTTTGTCATGTTGAAGTCATCTACTGACGTGTTCATCGCCATGAATCCCATCGCCATGTCATTCAAACCGCCAGCGAAGGTGCTGGACGCATTAAACTGAACGTTGGCAAGCAACAAATCAAGCGACGCTTGTGCGGGCGTGTTTGGATTCTGATTGATATCCAAATCAAAAAAGTCGCAGGAAGACACAGAAAACATCATGGCAATCGCCAGAAGTAATGCTGAACCTTTCTGCCTCATATATTTTTTCATAATCAAATTAATTGGTAAAAGGATTAGAACGTCAACGAAAGGTTCACTCCATAACGCTTCACAGTAGGAGTAGCTCCGTACTCAAAACCTTGAACATTGGAGTCCGCTGTTTCACCCAATACTTCCGGATCTAGGTTCAAGCCGTCGAGAACATTCGGTGCTTTCCACCAGAGGTTTCTTCCCGATACAGAGATTGTTACTGAACCAAAAGGAGTTTTGCTCAACAACGACTTGGGTAATGTATATCCAAGAGCAACCTCGCGAAGACGGATAGTTGTACCGTCGTAGATGTTCACTTCATCCTGTCCATATGCACCCCATCCGTTTGTGAAATGAGAATCGAATGCAGTTACAGGGATGGTGTTGCGGATGGTGTTACCGTTCTCATCAAGAATTGGCTGGAAAGTCTGAGGATCTCCAAGTACACCTGGAACTACGCGCAGACCTTCTCTGTCTTCCGTGATTCTAATCTGTCCACGCAGAAGCAATGACGCACCGCTGAATGAGTAGAAGTCACCACCTTTGCGATAGTCGATAAGTGCACGGAGGCTCAAACCCTTGTAAGTAAATGTGTTGGTCCATCCCAATGTAAAGTCAGGGTTTGGATTTCCAATGATTTGTGAACCTTGCAAGCCGAATGGCATACCGGTCTGAGGATTAATCAGCAGGTTGCCATCTTCGTCACGCGCATTTCTTGTTCCGAAGATTTGACCATAAGGCTGACCGTTGCGATGAATGGTTGCCAAAGAAGATCCAGGGCCACCGATGATGATTTCGCCAGAAGGACCAGCATCAATAATTTCGGTGCGAATTCTGGTGTAGGCAACGAATGATTCCCACTGGAAGCCATTTGAAAGCTTCACTGGAATGACATTCAATTGAACTTCCCAGCCTCTGTTATCCAATTGACCAAAGTTTACAACTCCCTGGGAGAATCCTGATGATGCAGGTACAGCGGAGAAGATGATCTGGTCAGTAGACTTCCTGGTAAAGTACGACATGTCTAAACTTACGCGGTCGTTGAAGAATCTGGCTTCAACACCAGCTTCATATTCCGTTGTAAACTCAGGCTTCAAGTTTGCGTTACCAAGCGTATTATCCAATGAAGCTCTGTTGATCTTAACGCCATCAGCGCGAGTAAACGGAGTTCCAAGATTATAGTTGGTTGTTGTCAGGTATGGATTAGCATCATTACCTACGCGTGCACCAGAAAGGCGAACTTTACCAAAGCTCATCCATGAGGGCATGGTGAATGCTTCAGAGAACACGAACGAAGTATTTACCGCAGGGTAGAAGTAGTTGTTATTTCCCTTCGGCAGGGTGGATGACCAGTCATTTCTTCCAGCCAAGCCAAGGAATAAGAAATCCTTGTAAGACAAAGAAATGTCAGTGTAGATACCATTCAAACGTCTTAAGCGGGTTCCGTCGTCATTCACAACCTGGCTGGTTGTTGCATCGGTACGATAAAGACCACCTTCAAAACCATCTGAAATAATACCAGTACCAGTTACAAATCTTCTGGAGAATGCACGCTGGTTCAAGTTACCGCCAACGAGCGCACGCAGATTGAAATTCTCATTGATTTCCTTATCTGCCGTTACAATCAAGTTGTAATCCTGTTCTGTATTCGTCAGATTGTCGGTCCAAACCTCACCGAGTGGCAGAACAGTTCCGCCAGATCTTACAATGTTTCTTCTGCCTTCGCTGTAGGTATTCATACCTCCTTTGAAAGTTACATTCAACCACTCCTTGATGTCGTATGACAAAGTCATGCTACCGTACACACGGTTCACTTCAGAGTTGTAGAGATTGTACTTAGAAATCCAGAGTGGATTGTCCAGTGCACGATAAAACACATTTGAACCATCAACCGGGTTTACATAAGGAAGACCGTTCAAATCATAGTTACGTGGCAGGTAGAAGATACGAGCAAAGATGGAAGAAGCCGCGCCGCCTCCGAAGTAGTCGTTGAATGCACTACCACCAGACTGAGGACCCTGCTGTGTTGTATTGACGTAGTTAATATTTCCACTTACAAAAAGGCCGTTTTCAAGTTGAGCGTTACCACCGAAGTTGATGGACGTTCTGGTAGCCTCAGAGTTGGGAACGATACCTTGCTGCGTCATACGGGCAGCACCAGCATTGATTGTCGTCTTTTCAGTACCTGACGAAACGTTAAAAGAGTTTTCAATTGTCCGTCCGCGGTCAAAGAAACCTCCTACGATATCGTGAGGCTTAATTTCGTAAGGAATAGGCTGTCCGTTTGCATCGAGGAATTGTGGGAAAACGCCGCGGTAACGCGCAGCAGTATAACCCAATCCGACGACTGGATGCGGAGCGGTTCCTTCAGGGTAAGGCTGTCCGGACTGTGGACCTGCAGTGTATGTACCGTAAATCTTCGAGTAGTTTGTACCATACAAAGCATTGAGGCGGTCTACGTGGTTAGGGAAAGGAGCACCCCAGTTTCCGATGAAACCACCATTGTACACCTGGTTTGAACCTTGGGTATAGATGTTCTGATAGTCAGGAATTCCAGAAAGCTCTTCGAAGTTTACAGAAGAGTTGTAAGTAACTTCTAATCCTTTCTTAGTACCCTTCTTCGCAGCTTTCGTCGTGATGATGACCACACCGTTCGTTGCACGAGAACCGTACAGCGCACCTGCGGCAGCACCCTTCAGGATGGAGATGCTTTCGATATTATTAGGGTCAAGGTCAAACGCTCTGTTTGAGAACATCGTGTTTCTGTCAGAACCAGTAGAACCGTTTACAGAGTTGTCAAACGGAATACCGTCTACGATGAACAGAGGCTGGGTATTACCAGTAAGAGATGAGATACCACGGATGTTGATTTTGGTTGATTGACCAGGAGCACCACCACCACCGGTGATGTTCACACCAGCCATCTTGCCCTGAAGCGCACGCAAAGGGTCAACCTCCGACTTCTGTACCAGCGCCTTGCTATCTACCGTTGCGACAGCATAACCAAGGGCTTTTTTCTCACGCTCAATACCAACCGCGGTAACAACCACTTCGGAAAGTTGCGTTACATCCAGACCGAGCTGAATGTCGATGACAGTTCTTTCGCCAACTGCCACTTCTTTGCTTTGCAGACCGATGAATGAAAACAGCAGCACGCCATTAGCATCCACGCTAATTGAAAAGTTACCGTCTGCATCGGTAACCGTACCAGTTGTTGATCCTTTCACAACAACACTCACTCCAGGCAAGGGGGAATTGTCATCCGAAGATGTCACTTTCCCGGTCACCGTCCGTACCTGTGCAAAGGAGGACAGCGCCATCGCCAACGCGAAGCACGTTAGTAGAAATTTCCTCATAGAAAAAGGTTTAGGTTATTATTCAGGTTCAAGATACAAGTCAGAACTCTGAAATAAAATAGCGCGGTACTGCCATTTTCTAATCGAAAGATTTTATGGAATCGATTGCAGAAGAATTTTATTTGGTATTGACCATAAGAAAGCGGCCAAACATTTATTATATTCGGTAAGCGGCCCGGTTTTTTGGCTTAAATTTTTCGGAGTTGAAAATTTCCGCAAACGATTTTGGGAGAAAAAAGTTTTAAGATTTTCATAAAAATCTGCCGTTCCTGTGCTTTATCGTCCGTTGGCGAATCGCGATGGAAGAATCCCCTGAGCACAAAAAAGGGCGCCTTGTTTAAGGCACCCTTAGGCAAAAAATGGTGAATACAACCAGTGTCTAACCTGGATTTTTTACCGGCGCGCTCCCCGCACTTGGAGGATTATAGACTAACTCGTTATCGGGCACGTCCCAATAATCGAGGAAGTTATACTTTATAGTGGCATTCAAGTTGACAACGCCTTTAGAATCGATCACTAACGAGCCCGGACGGCCGTTCTTAATGACTTCCCATCTCCTAGCGTCATAAAATGCAAATCCTTTAAACGCAAGAGCAACCCTACGTTCTCTTCTGAGTTCCTCTCTCGCTTCAGCAAGAGAAAGTCCAGTACCAGAAACAGCGGCAAGACCCGCCCCCTGCGAAGTGCGAAGTTGATCGATCAGCGCCAGACCTGCATCTATGTTTGATGTATTAATCAGGGCTTCCGCCCGCATGAGCGTATTCTCTTCATAGCTACCAGCCACGACTAGTTCGTAGGCGCCAGAAGCAAGATTACACATAACTACAGTTCCTTCAATTTTGTTACCACCGTCAAGCAGCGCATAGTTTGTGTTAAAGATTGTCCCCCGGTCGGCATTTCCGATCCAAGCGGCAGTTGTCTTGAAGTTATTTGTCAGGCGCTGATCACCAGGCTTAAAATCCTGGATGAGGCGAAGACTTACCTTGTAAGTCCCTCCCTGTGCGGTGGAGCCGTAAGTCTTTGCAGGAATGTTACCACTTGATGCGCTCATTAAATCACCGTTATCATTTGAGCGAATGGTAAAAATCTTGTCGGTCGGTCCCACGCCATTTGCCGTCAATGTTATGATTTGATTCCATTGCTCAGCGGTCATTTTGGCCACCGTTGTATTGACGAGAATATTGCGGGCCCGAAGTGTGTTAATATTTCTTATCCATTCGGATGTTGTCAGGACTCCGCCTTTTCCGACCTGGCAAATATCAGGAATCAAAGCACCTAAAACTTCTTTGTAGGCGCCGCTTGAGGCAAGCCCGTTTAAGAGTGTTTCTGCCGCGGCAAAATTCTTTTCAGCCTCTGCAAGTATTGCCTCCTTAGATACATAGTTGCCATTCGTACCCGCAGGCGCATTGTTGATGATACCAGCATAGTACATCGAACCGATCCGCGAGTAAGCGAAGCCTTTCCAAAAGTATGCCCAGGCCTTCAACGTATTTTTACGCTCCTCTCCGTTGTTTATGAACGGCACATCACCGACGAGTGTAAGAATTTGATTCATCGTCGAATTCATGGCGTACATATAAGCCCATTCGTAGAACAGCGGGTTGTTGCCTTGATTCGCATTCTGGTTAACCTCACGGATTAAATTCTTTTGCTGGTTTGGTGACTGAGGATTTTTTACCGTAGTTCCATTATCTAAAACCACTTCATCCGGACAACCAATTTGATTTAAGTAGATGTTAGCTGCTTCGACGCCAATTACATCGCCCATTATTTCATGCAAGCCTATTGCACCTGTCCAGAATCTTCCGGGAACGCCGTCTACAAACTTCAACTCGTAAAAGCCGTTGACATAAACTCCCCCTTGAGCAAAAGCCACGATACCTCTTGGAGTTTTTGCACTGGCCGGAGTAGGCGAATTAGGGTTTTGGATATCAAGTTGGTCACTACACCCACCGAGCAAGGCAATACCAACCATTATGAATATTTTAATTTTTTTCATTCTTGTAAGTTTTAGAGCCCAATGTTTAATGTTGCCTGATAAGACTTCAGGTTCGGCATTGTGTTGTGATCTGTTCCTCTATCCCATGCCGAATTAACAGAACCTGAACTGATTTCAGGATCCATACCCGAATAATTGGTTTTAGTCCAAAGGTTACGTCCGGACAATACAAGCTGCAGACGATTCAATTTTTGAATCTTAAACAACCTTGCAAAATCAACGGCAACCTGAACATTTCTCAATCTCATGAAAGATGCATCTTCGTAGAAATAATCTTTTGTACCATTTCTTGATCTTTCAGCATATACGCCGCGATAAAACGCCGACCATGCGCCTGTTTCCTTGTTGATGGTAATAGGCTTCTGATAATCCGAATGAATTCCATCGCGATACATCCATTCCTTGGTTTGGTTGTACAAATGAGCGCCGTTTACCCAGTCAATTTGAAAGCCGAAATTCAACCAATCTTTGTATCCAATGTCATTGATAAATGCCATGTTGAAGTTTGGATTGGGATCCCCAAAGCTGTACTGATTCGCGGTGAAGAAAGGTGTCTTTGTCGATTTATTTACCACGTAACCGTTGCTCGCCACTTCGTAGTTACCCTGGTCCGCTTCAGGAATAAATGGTTTACCGTCAGGCCCCTTCTGCTTCACATCGCGAAGCAGGATAAAGCCGTAAAGCTGTCCAATCTTTTCTCCCGCCTTTAACACATAGTTTGTACTACCGGCGCTGGAGGAGACGACCACTTGGCCTCCGCCTTGAACAGACTTAATTTCAGATGTTTGTTTTCCAAAATTGATGGTCGTGTTCCAGGATAACGTTGAACCCTTGAACACTCCAAAATTCAATGAAGCCTGAATGCCATTGGATCCGATTGAAAAGGCATTATCTAAAATAGTTCCTACACCAGAAGATGGGGGAGCCTCAACGCGATAAATTGCATTATCAGTGCTTCTGTCCCAGTAGGTGAAAGAAAAGTTTATGTTACTTAGCCATTGACCCTTAAGACCGTCCAAAGTGATGTCTGTACCAATTTCAAGCTCTTTTGAAACTTCCACATCCAGATTCGGATTGCTCTGACCAGATCCGATGTAGAGAGCGTTTGACGAGCCAAGTGTCCTCGAACTTAGAGTAACGTAACGGTCAAAAGGTTGGGGTTGGATACCTGCCTCTCCGTATGCGGCGCGCAACTTCCACTCAATAATTTGATCTCCGACGCTGCTGCCATCCCAAAAGTCAAACCCGGAAATTCTGACAAATGCGTCGCCACGTGGAAACGTGAATGGTTTAGAACCTCCACCGAACGCGGAAGAATAATCGCTTCTAAATCCTCCCGAAATACCGAATATATCATCATACTCGAACTTTTGGTTCACGAGATAGCCATACGTTACAAAATCCTCTCTGTAGTCATTCTGCACTTTGAAGCTTGTTCCCTGTGAGGCAGTCAGTGGAGGATCAGCAGGTAGCCCCAGTGCATAAGTTATGTATCGCTTAAACCGTTCCGAGCGCCAATCGAATGCAACCTGAGTGAAAGACTTAATGGGCAAATTACTGCCCAGATCCTTCTGAAAATCAAGCTTAGTGTTGATTGTCGATTTAAAATTCTGGAATGTCCGTCCATAATCGAAACTTGAGATTTCGCCGGAATTATCTTTGGCATTATACCAAGAAACCCAGCTAGCCTGGTCCTCGGAGTTTGCGTTTGTTGATTGGTTTTTGGCGAGGTAGCGTACTGATCTTTCCTGATGATTTATTCCATACAAAGCCTCGACATCAACAAATCTATTCACTTCATAGTTTGCCCGGAAGCTTTGTACAATGTCAACTTTGTTATCTCTTGTATTGCTATACTGAAGCGTATAAAACGGGTTCGTCTGATTCACCCCAACCGCATCACCATAATAATAAGCGTAGTTACCGTCTGTATCCTTTAGCTCGTAGTTTGCAAAAGGACGGGCGTTAAAGATTCCATAGATAAGTGAATTAACACCGAAGTCCTGCTTTTGGTAGATATTGACATTATTTTTCGTGTAAATAAGCTGTGTGATGCTTCTTATGGTTAATCCTTTTGCCACGGTCAATCCCAGATTTGAGGTAAAGTTGCTGCGCTCAATGCCCCCATCGTTCCTGAAATTGTTCTCTTGCTTATTTCTCGATGCAGACAAGTTATAGTCAAACTTGTCGCCCGCACCTGATATAGCTATGCTGTTGTTGATGGTATTGGCGGGAACAAAGAACATCTTAAAATGGTCATAGTACTTGAGATTTTTATTGTAAGGTTGATTGACCTGCGTTTTCGCATCAGTAGAAAGAAACGAGATGTTCTCGTTATACGCTAAGGTAGTTGGGTTTTGAGCCAGCACTGTCCCAGTAGCGCTCACGACATTACCGCTCGCATCTGTCTGAAAGCCGTGAAGGTTTGCCTTCCGGACATTACCAATGTTTAAATACTCGTTTCTTGATATCCCTGAAGAAATGTCGATATTGATTTTGCCCTTCTTGCCTTTCTTAGTGAAAATCTGGATTACTCCATTCGCCCCTTGGGCTCCATAAATTGTGGCTGCTGCAGCCCCCTGAATCACCTCCACCCGCTCGACTGAATTTAGATCCAGAGAGTTTAATGACGTAACTCCCAACTGAATGCCGTCGACTAGAATCATCGGGTTTGTGCCTCTGTTGACGGTGTTGATACCACGCAGAAGTATATTGATATCCGAGCCCGGGGTTCCGTTAGTAGCCTGAATTTGTGCTCCTGCAATTTTACCGATAAGGGCTTGGTCAATAGAGGCTGTTGGTAAGGACGGTAACTTGTCAGCTGTTACCGATTCCACAGAAATAGCCAGCTTTCTTTTCTCGGTGGCAACTCCCGCTCCCGTCACTACAACTTCCGAAAGTTGCGTCACATCAACGCTCATCTGCACGTCGACAACTGTTCGGCCGCCAACTTGCTCTTCGCGTGATTGGAGCCCCACAAAAGAAAATACCAGAACTGCATTCTCCCCTGTTACTGAAATGGAATATTTCCCGTCTGCATCGGTGAATGTTCCTTCCGTGGTTCCTTTAACTGAGACGTTCACGCCTGGTAAAGGAGCGCCGTCTTCGGCTGCAGTTACCCGACCGGTCACCGTTCGGGACTGCCCGTGCGCCATCAAGACCAGCGCAAAGCCTAAACATGTTAATAGAAATTTCCTCATGATTTAATAGGGTTTTAGGTTTCTAATACCTCAAATTAAATCATTCATTCAAAAGTTTGTTCTGTTTTTAATGATTTTAATTTATTTTTATTCTGTTTAAACACTATATGTTTAAACTCTTAAGAATATTATTCGGTCTCCTCATCAACCAGTCAGGTCGCGATTTACATCAATAGCGGACTCAGATAAATCCGTTCTTGTGCGCAAACGCGATAAGCCCCGCCGTATTCAGGGTCTTGGTTTTGCGAATCAATCGCACCCTGCCGGTTTGGGCGGTACTCACGGCCATGTGCAGCTTTTCGGCAATTTCTTTTGACGTGAGTCCCATGGCAATGGCACGCATGAGCTCAATCTCTTTCACCGACAACTTAATGATTGAATCACCGGAGGGTTCCTGCAAAACAAAATCAATGTCGGTAAGCGCGCGCTCGGTTTTCCCGCCTCGAACGGCAGCGATTTTTTCGAGCACTTGCCTCACCGCATTGAAGCCGTTCTGGGAGCCAACAACGCCGTCGATGGCTTCCGACGACAAACGTTGCAATAACTCTTTCCCCGCCGAGTCTGTAATGACTACAATGCGGAGTTCGGGATATTCCTGCTTGAACTTGGCGATACCTTCGTGTATCGCTCGTCCCAGCATCCGAAGATTGATCATTAAGAAATCAATCCGTTGCGCGCCAAGGATTCGACGTGCCTGGTTCATGTCCACAGCTTCCAGAATTTGGGCCGAGGAACCGCTGACTTTCAGCAGACATTTCAATCCGTCACGAAGCAGCATACTACTTTCTGCGAGAAGAATATTCATTTTGGGGTCGTTCTTTAGGTCAAAAATGCTAATTAATTCATCCGGTGCCTTGTCTGATTTTTAATACATTTCACTTCCCGCCTTGATCAGGGATGGGAAGCATGCCATCTTCACTTCGTAATCAGGAAAAAAAGAGATCAAAATCTTCCTCTCGTGGTCTATGCTTGATGCAACATGAGAGTTCTGATTGGACGGCAGCAGGCTTAGTCTGGGTGAGTGGGGATTCCCCGGAAGAATGTTAAATCATTCGGTTTGCTGTCCGGCCCAATCTTAAAAATAAAAAAGCCTGCACGCAGATCGCGCAGGCTTTTTTCATATGAGAGTACCGTAAGTTAAGCTTTCGCGGGCTCCAATTTGTTCGAGTCTTTCTTTGACGAGAAATCAACAAGAACCGGCGAACCAATACACAGTGAAGAGTATGTACCAACAAGTACACCGATCAGCATCGCAAACGTAAATCCTTTGATGGTTTCTCCACCGAACAAGAAGAGGATAATGATTACGAAGATTGTCGACATACCTGTAATCAACGTCCGGCTTAATGTGTCATTCAAAGCGTTGTTGATAACCACCGATTGTGATTCATTTGACTTCTTTGCATTCAAGAATTCGCGAACGCGGTCAAATACCACGACACTGTCGTTGATGGAGTATCCAATAACGGTCAGAATTGCCGCAATGAACGACTGATCGATCTCCAATGCAAATGGCATGACGTCTTCAAGCAAGGTGAACACCGAGAGAACCACGAGCACTGTGTGTACCAGAGACACCATGGTTCCAAGAGCGAACTCAATCTTTCTGAACCGGATGAGGATGTACAGGAACATAAGACCCATTGCAATACCGAGCGCGTACATCGCAGATGTTCGGATGTCGGAGGCAACAGTTGGTCCGACCTTCGTAGAACTCAAAATGGTTCCTTTATTATTTTCCACTGAAGCCAAACCTTCATTGAGTTTCTGCTCAGCTTGAGTAGTTGCTTCTTCGGAGTCGTCATCCACCAGAAATCCGGTCGTAATTTGATACTTGTTATTGAAACCGTATGTCTTCACCTCAGGAGCGGAACCAAACACGGGCGCAAGGGTCTCGCGCAAACGTTCAGACTCCACAGGGCTGTCCATCTGCACGATGTACGTCCGTCCACCCTTGAAATCCACGCCGTAGTTCAATCCTTTGATGCTGAGAGAAACGATACCCGCCAGAATGATCACACCGGAGATTGTGTAATACAGCTTACGCTTACCGATGAAGTCGATATTGATACTACGGAACAGGTTCTTCGACCAACCGAATGAGAAGTTGATCTGCTTTCCACGCTTGGTGAAAAATTCAAACATTAATCTGGTGAACAGTACCGAAGTGAACAGGGAGCAAAGGATACCGATGATCAACGTCACTGCAAAGCCATAAATCAAGCCGGTACCGAAAATCAACAACACGAAGCCCTTAATCAGGGTAGTAACGTTGGAGTCAATGATGGCAGAGAAGGCGTTCTTGTAGCCATTCGCGAGCGCTACATTCAGCGGCTTGCCTTCATTCAAATCTTCTTTTACGCGTTCGTTGATCAACACGTTCGCATCAACAGCGATCGCCAGCGATAACAAAATACCTGCGATACCAGGCAACGTCAGCGCGGCATTGTAAGACGCGAGAATTCCAAGGAGGAAGAAGAGGTTAAGCACCACAGCTGCATCTGCAATCCATCCTGACGTGTTGTAGGTAGCCACCATAAAAAGAATGATGACAAGGAAACCAACGATAATCGAAATCAAACCATTCTGGATTGATTCTGCTCCCAACGTAGGACCAACAACAGCTTCCTCAACAATTCGTGTAGGTGCGGGCAGAGAACCTGCCTTCAGAATGTTGGCCAAATCTTTTGCTTCTTCGTCGGTGAAGTTACCAGTGATTTGAGAGTTTCCATTGGGAATCGGACCATTTACGCCAGGGGCAGAATACACAATGTTGTCGAGTACGATCGCAATTCTACCACGGTTTGTTGCCGCCTCTTCAGTCCATTTCGCCCATTTGCGTGTGCCTTCACCATTCATCTTCATGCTTACGGCCGGCTTTGCGCGGTCATCCAATTCACTTGTTGCGTTGGTAATAACCTCTCCGGTGAGTCGGGCCTGGCCATTACGGCCAATGTTCAGAAAGTACAAGCTCAGTTTAGGTTCTTCATTAGCATCGGTTGTGAAACGATCTGGCTTGCTGCCCCAGTAAATACCAATGTTGCGAGGTAAGAGGCGCTGCACATCATCGCGGCGGAAGATGCGGTTAATCGCGGCGGTGTCTTTCAAATCATAACGATATAAACCCTGAGGTGTGCTCAGCGAGTACAACGGAGAAATGCCGAGGCTTTGAAGGGAATCAAGGCCCTGCTTGGCACTGTCAAGAGCCTGCGTGAGGCTTTGTTCTATTGACGACGTCGTCGTGTCCGCAGGCGTTACCGCTGCCGGCTTTTGCACCTTTGCCTGTTGTTCTTTCAACAGCAAATCGTTGATGGCGTTCAGCGCGGAAGTCAGGTTGGGATCACCGCCAATTTCAACGACATCGAAAAATTCAAGTTTAGCAACACCGGACAAAAGTTTACGAACACGGGCCGGGTTCTCAGCTCCGGGAATTTCGATCTGGATACGACCTGTTCCAGGCAGGCGCTGAATGTTAGGCTGCGATGTTCCGAACTTGTCGATACGATTGCGGAGAATGGTGAATGAACGATCGATTGCACTTTCAATTTCTGCCTCCACAATGGACACGACTTGCTCATCGGAGTCATTCAGACTGATGCGGCCACGGTTACTTGACGTTGCAAATAAGGGCGCAATCTTTCTGCCGGGATTATCCTCGCGATAGGCTTCAAAGAACAATGAACTGTAAGACCGCTGGCTGTTCTTGTACCGCTCATTTGCTTTCGCAAGCGCCTTAAGAAATGCAGAGTCCTGATTGTTTCCACTCAATCCTTTGATGATATCGACTGGAGAAACTTCCAACGTAACGTGCATACCGCCCTGGAGGTCAAGTCCCAGTGAAATCTCGCTGCTCTTCACATCCTTGTACGTGAATTCTTTCAACCCGAAAAGGCTGAAAACTGGTTTTGTCCAGACTGAATCGAGATAGTACTGTTTCTTGTTAGGGTCAAATGTTCCCTGAGCATCTGTAGCAAACGCGGTGGCGTCCTTCTGGACCCGGCGTGAAATCAGGGTGAACGACAGGTAGTACAGACACAATAGTGAGATCACTATGGTGAGTACCGTGACGAATCCTTTGTTTCTCATAAAAAGGTTATAGTAATAGTATGTTAGGATAATTAATTAAAAGACAATAAAGAGACGAAGCTCCGGCGCGAGCCGAGCTTTCTTTGAAAGAAATAAAAAATCAGGGAGCGTTGGGCGCAATGACGAACCGGAAAAGCGTCGTCATCAGACGAAGGCTTTCAATTCCGATTTGAGGGCTGTCTACCTTATCTTCATCTTCAGAAGTTTCTATCTCAAAGAGACAATAAAGTACAGTTTCGGAAGCAATGCTAACGCTGGTGGGCAATGTTATCGACGGAGCTGCGGATACAGTGGTATCGTCACCACCCTTTTCATCTGTCTGCTCTTTTTTTACTGTTTGACCTCCATCGTACAAACCGTGAAAAGCCTGCGAGCACAAAATCGCTGCAGCCACAATAAGGCCGAGTAATAATGAAAACTTGCGAAGCTTCTGTTTTGTCATAAGGGCAACAAAAGTAAGTAAAGAGATCAATCCAACAAAACCCGGCGCAATTTAGCTCAATGCTGGTTTGATAATTTTGCTTTTAGCGCAAGTGTCAGGATATCAAGCCCTTTCTCAAAATGACGGTTATTGGGAATAATCAAATCTGTATGATGCTTAAGCGGCTTAATAATTTGTTCGTAGATGGGCATGACGTGGTTCTGGTATCGGTACAAGACGTCATGGAGGTCATAACCCCGCTCGTCGTTGTCTCTCCGAATGCGGCGGCTCAATTTGATATAGTCCTTTGCCTCGATGAAAATCTTGAGGTCAAGCTCGCTGGCGATTTCCTCAAAATACTGAACGAACAGCCCCTCAATGATTAGGATAGGAGCAGGCTTGAACTCGAGCATTTTTGGCTCTTTGTGCGGGTTATTGAAAGTGTATTCCGGAATGCGGAGCGTTTCGCCGCGTTTGAGTTTTAAGATATCCTGGTGAAACCGCTCTCTTTCAATGGCTGAGGGAAGGTCGAAATTCTGAACCCCCTTTTCATCGGTAAATTGCAGCTCTCTCGCCTTGTAATAATGATCCTGGGAAATCAAACAAACCTCTTCAGGCTTGAACCTGCTGGCAAGATTGTCTATAAAATATGTCTTTCCAGAGCCGCTGCCGCCGGTTATTCCTACCGTAAATGGTTTTTGCATAGGGTTAGGGTTGCGCAAAATTAGAAATTGCGCTCGTCCGACCCGGAGATTTCCTTCAAAAATGTGAGAACCTTTTTTAACGCCAGGCCGCGGTGGCTGATGGCGTTTTTTTCTTCGGGCGTCATCTCAGCAAATGTCTTTGAAAAGCCTGTTGGTATGAACACAGGGTCGTAGCCAAAGCCGCCGGTCCCCGTTTGCCGAACCCCAATTGTTCCCTCAACCACTCCGTCGAAAGTTCGCGTTTGTCCAAATCCGGCTAACGCAAGGACGGTGCGAAAACGGGCAGATCGCTGCTCTTTGCCTTCCATCTTTTTCATCAGAAGGGTGATGTTGTCTGCCGGGTTCTTTTGCGGCCCGGCAAAAAATGCAGATTGCACGCCAGGCAAGCCGCCAAGCGCGTCGACTTCAAGGCCAGAATCGTCGGCAATACACGGAATGCCGTAAGTATTGAAAACGAACTCGGCCTTTTGAATCGCATTTGCCTCCAACGTGTCGTGGTCTTCCTGAAGCTCTGCGACATGATTAAGGTCAGCCAGGCCACAAACAAAAAAATCAGGCTCCAGCAGAAGCCTGATCTCTTTGATTTTATTTGCATTACCTGTCGCCAGGCAGATTTTTCTCATCGTCAATCAACCTCCATTAAGGTGACGTCGAAAATCAAATTTGAATTTCTGGGGATCTGAATTTGACCCTGTGCATCGTATCGGATTGTTGTACCGTAAGCATACCCGGACGGGATGTACAAGCGCGCTACGGTGCCTTCAGGCAACTGCTGAAAAGCCGTTTGCCAACCGACGATCAACCCGCTGAGAATAAAATATGCACCAGTTTCATTCTTATCGAAAACGTACTTTGACGTCAACAGCTTGCCCTCGTACTTCACCCGAATCTGGCTGCTTAGTTTGGGTTTAGGACCCGTGCCAAGTGTGATAATTTCATATCGAACGCCGTACGGTTCCGTCTCATAATCAACCTGCCATTTTTCCAGGGAGTCATCAATTATCGCCAGATCTGCTGCGAGTTGGTTTTTATCAACCACTGCAATGTTCTGGGCCAACGCCTCTTCCTCGGTAATTGGATCTACATCGGGAAGGCAACCGGTGAAAACAACACCGGCAATCACAAGTCCTAGGATAATCTTCACTTTCATATTCATTATTTGCACTGATTAGTCATGGGATCAAAAGTCTTCACGGATTTCAACGTGATGTCAAAAATCAGAATGGCATCACCAGGGATTTGCGGCGGAGCGCCATTGGGTCCATAGGCCATTCCTGAAGGCACGAAAAGAGTTGCCGAATCACCTGCGCCAAGTTTGGGGATACCGACCTTCCAACCTGGAATGAAACCTGCTAATGGGTAGGTTAATCCGGGAGAAGCATCAAATACGCGTCCTTCACGCATGGTGTACCCGCGATATTTCACCTCGACGCAGTCGTTCAAATCGGGCTTTTCTTTTCCTTCCTGGTTGTAGATCAGGTAGTGCAATCCGGTGCTGTCCTCCTGCACATTGCTCAGCTTGTTCTTAGCAATAAACTCTTTAATCTTCTTTTTGTCCCGGGCAAGAACAAGGCTATCGCGCGATGCGACATATTGTTGTTCCGTAGTAATTTCCCTCACCTTGAAGAAGTAAGAGATGTTTAATGTAGAATCTATTCCTTCAGGAACTCTTGGTCCGCGGACAACTTTCGTAAAAAAGTCTTTCACACTCATCGTCGCACTGACACTATCACCAACACTGAGCATACGCAGCATTTGAGAAATCCCGTCTTCAGTAGCAATACGAACGGAATCATCAATGCGAGCCGCCGCAGGCAGACCGGTGGAATAGGTCTCGCCCCAAACGGAATCCTTGCTGTCCTTCAGGGTATAATCAAAGACGATGATTTCGCCTGGCTTGCCCAGCTTGCCGTCGCCCTTCTCAATAACTTTAAAGCGAGTCCCGTTCGGTGTTTCCTTTTCGTTACACGCGACTAACAACACGAGAAAAAGCGTCGGGATTAGGTATTTCATTTTGGTATAGTGTTTAGACATTGTTTCTGGGAAAATGGTTGTAATCAGTATTTCAGTTTTTATTCAATTCGTCTTTATAGGCAGGAAGCAGGTCGAGAAACTTTTTCAGGGTTTGCTCGAGGGTAAGGTTCGTCTGGCCACCGGCGGCGTTCTTGTGCCCTCCCCCTTCAAAATGTTTGCGGGCTAAGTCGTTTACAGAAAAGTCACCCAGGGATCGGAAAGACAACTTGATGTTATCTTTTCTGTCGGATATCATGACGGAAAGTACAATTCCCTTGATGGACAGTCCAAAGTTGACCAGACCCTCGGTATCGCCGGTTTGATTTCCGTATTTGCGGAGTTCGTCTGCAGAAAGGGTAATGTATGCTGTTCTGTATTCCGGCAGGACTTTCAGTTTTTCACTCAGCACAAAACCCATGAGTTTGAGCCGCTCGAACGTGTTCGTGTCGTAAATCAGCTTCGACACCTTTGCGGGTTCAGCGCCATGTTCCACGAGAGCCGAGGCAACTCGAAAAACACGTTTTGTGGTATTGGGATGTCTGAAGCTCCCCGTGTCGGTCATCAGCCCTGCATAAAGGCAGTTGGCGATATCGTTGTTGATGAGGGCCTCGTCGCCAAGTTCCTGAATGAGTTCGAAAATCAACTCGGCCGTTGACGCGGCTGTTTGATCCCATTGCACAAACTCTGCAAATCCTTCCGGCTCAAGGTGATGATCAACCAGCACTTTTTTCGCGGGAGACGCGGCCACCCAGTCGCCGAGTTCGTGAACGCGCTTCAGGCTTGAAAAATCAAGGCAGAAGATGACGTCAGCGTTTTCAAAAACGGCACGTACCGCCGGCGCCTTCTCTTTGTTGTAAACAACCACCGAATCATTTCCAGGCATCCACGCCAGGAAGTCAGGATAGTCACTTGGCGTAACCACCGTAACGTCGTGGTTCTTCAGACGAAGGTAATGCGCAAGGCCCAGTGACGACCCCAAAGCGTCAGCATCAGGCTTATGATGGGTGATGATAGCGGCCTTTCGCTTCTCGCTCATGAACGCCTTAAAACGCGATATCTCCTGCATTAACGGGGTTGAATCAGATGGCAAAAATGGTAAAAATAGTTCAATAGTTCGCTGTTGCGGGTTTTACAGGCTTTGATGTTTTTAATCCAAAACCCTGACGGTAACGACTATTATGCTATTTTTGCGCGAATTATTGAATAACAACATTATATGGCAGGTAACAGAACATTTACAATGATTAAGCCGGACGCAGTTGGAGCCAACAACGCTGGCGCGATCACCAAAATGATTGAAGAAGCAGGGTTTCGAATTGTGGCAATGAAAAAGACACAATTGACCGCCGAAAGAGCGGGTCAGTTTTATGCAGTACACAAAGAGCGTTCTTTCTACAAGGAACTTTGTGATTATATGTCCAGTGGTCCAATTATTCCGATGATCCTCGAAAAGGCTAATGCGGTAGAAGATTTTAGAAAATTGATTGGCGCAACAGACCCTAAAAAGGCGGAAGCCGGCACCATCCGCGCTTTGTTTGCAAAATCAATTGAAGCGAATGCGATTCACGGCTCCGACAGCGATGCAAACGCCGAGATCGAAGGAAACTTTTTCTTCTCGGGTTTGGAGAAATTCTAATCCGACGAATCAAAAACATAGCGAAAGACTGTCTCCATAGGCAGTCTTTTTTTTGCCCGTAAATCAATCGAATAGTCCCTTTCCCTTGCTGAAAGGTGGAGGCAGTTTCAGGTGATGATAGGCCTTCTCTGTGGTCTCGCGGCCGCGGCTTGTCCGCTTGATGTATCCCTCCTGTATCAAAAAGGGCTCGTACACCTCCTCAATCGTTTCGGCTTCTTCCCCTACCGCCGTGGCAATGGTGGTCAGCCCGACGGGGCCTCCTTTAAATTTCTCAATGATGGTCAGCAGAATGCGGTTGTCCATTTCATCCAAACCATTTTGATCCACATCCAAAGCCTTCAGCGCAAGCTGGGCAATAGCCATGTTGATCCGACCATTTCCTTTGATCTGCGCAAAGTCCCGCGTTCTTCTCAACAAATTATTGGCGATTCGAGGGGTGCCGCGACTGCGCCGCGCTATTTCGAATGCAGCATCTTCGTCGGTGGGTGTTTCCAGTATGGCTGCAGAACGTTTTACAATGCCTGAGAGCAACTCGGCAGTGTAGTACTCCAACCTGGCGTTGATGCCAAAACGTGCCCGCAGCGGCGACGTGAGCAAACCGGCACGTGTGGTAGCGCCGATTAGCGTAAACGGGTTGAGTCCGATTTGAACCGACCGTGCATTGGGGCCAGAATCCAGCATAATATCGATCCGGAAATCTTCCATTGCTGAATAAAGATACTCTTCCACAATCGGGTTGAGGCGGTGAATCTCATCGATGAACAATACATCATGAGGCTCCAGGTTGGTGAGCAATCCAGCAAGATCGCTCGGCTTATCCAGAACGGGCCCCGAAGTAATTTTCAGGCTTGATTGCAGTTCATTGGCAATGATGTGTGATAAAGTTGTCTTCCCGAGTCCTGGAGGTCCGTGCAGAAGCACATGGTCCAGTGGCTCGTTGCGTTGCTTCGCTGCCTGGACAAAGACCTTAATATTTTCAACTACTTTATCCTGCCCGGCGAAATCTCCAAAGGACAACGGACGGAGTGCTTTTTCAAACTCTTTTTCCCCGGGTGTCTCTTCCCTGTCTCCTCGGAGGTAATCTTCTCTCATAATAATCTGGAATTCACGGCGAAGGTACAACGGGAGCACTTCGAATGAAAGAGAGTCTTTTTACAACAACGTTGCATTTAGCGCGATTTCTCTAAATTTGCGCGCGGCCGCCGAGATCGGAGGGTACGGCTCAAAAAACTGTTCATGGCGATCAAACTACTTGTCTTGTTCCTGTCCCCGCTCTTGTCCGGGTTATTGATATTTATTCTGCCAAAAGGCAAAAACATCAATTTCAGATTGTTGCTCGTCTTTGCGGGGTCTTATCTTTTTGCGATTACTGTGGCCCATATTCTTCCGGAGCTTTTTCGCCAAACCAGCGGACTGCCCTGGGTGGGTTTGTTTGTCCTCGGCGGATTCTTCCTGCAGCAACTGCTCGAATATTTTACAGCGGGCGTTGAGCATGGCCACTTGCCCGACGAGCACGACCATGTCCACGAGGGACATCATCACCATCACCACCACGGCAAACCCGTCTCTGCTATTGTGCTCCTGGTCGCCCTTTGTGTTCATGCATTTCTCGAAGGGGGTATGCTTGCACAGCCCATCTCCGACGGACCGGTCTACGATGTGAACGCCATTCTTGCTGGCATCGCGCTTCACCGTGCGCCGGCCGCCTTTGCGCTGATGACCGTTCTTGCATTTCAACTTAACTCCCGCACCAAAGCGCTCCCCTACCTTGCTGCTTTTTCAGCAGCTGCTCCTGTTGGATTGTTGCTGAGCAGCTACATGACCGAACACGAGATTCTATCGTCAAATGGACTCATGTATCTCTACGCGCTGGTGTGCGGCAATTTTCTGCATATATCCACAACCATTGTTTTTGAAAGCAGTCCTGAACACCGTTTTAATGCAAAGAAATTGCTCGTGGCTGTTCTTGGAGCGGCGACTGCTGTCGGCGTCGAGTACCTCATCCAGTAAATCAAACAAGCCTGCGGGATTTGGATTTTTGTTAGTTTTTCAGGCATCTTCGGACTCTCATCGGATTCATGCAGCAAAACCAGCTTTACAAAGTCTTCCTGATATGCCTGATGCTTATCGCTGGTTTGTTTTACTTTTCAGTTTTCCCGGAATTTGAACTTGGCAGTTTTCGCTACAAGAAGATCGATCCGTTAGCAGACATTCGCGTCGTTGCCCCCGATACAACGCAGGAAGTAATCACTGTCCTGGATTCAGCAGACACAAGAATTGATTCCGTCGCACGGGCCGTTGAACGACGATGCCCCGCAGGCCTTACATGTATTGAAGACTACTCCAGCGACAGCACCGCACTTCAATCGTTTATTGAAGCCCTTACTTTGCTCAGGGAAAAAAAGAGCACGCTTCGGGTTGCCTTCTATGGTGACTCGTTCATTGAAGGGGATGTGTTCTGCGGTGGATTCAGAGACACGCTTCAATCCATTTTCGGTGGACGCGGTGTCGGCTTTGTGCCGATTACCTCTACGGTTGCCGGATTCAGACCGACTATCAAGCACTCTTTTGATGGTTGGCAAACACATTCATTAATTCAAAAAACAGATAGCGCGGTTGTGTTAGGTCCAGCGGGTTATGCCTTTATCCCCCTAGAAGAGAACTATGTTACTTATGAGGCCAGTAAGCAGCGCTTTTTGAGATCGTTCAATACGGTTGATTTATTCTACCGGAGTCCATCAGCCAATGAAGTCAACTTGCTGGTTGATGAAGACACCACGGTAACAGCTGACGTACTGGAGCCTGAGCGCCAAATCGGCCGATGGAGAAAAACGCTACAAGAATCAAAAAAAGTGACGTTGAGTTTCCCAGGTGCTGATAGTCTCTGGTTGTATGGCGCCAGCTTTGAAGGCGAGCCGGGAATATACGTTGATAACTTTTCGTTACGGGGCAATTCCGGAATGGCGCTTGGCGCGCTGTCCTCATCCGTACTTAAAAAATTTAATTCGTATCGCGATTACAAATTGATCATTCTGCAATTCGGATTGAATAGTGTTGTCGAGGATTCGCTGAACTATAGTGCCTACGCAAAACGAATGATTAAGGTAATTAACAAGCTGAAGAAGGATTACGCATCAGCGAGCATATTACTGCTGAGCGTGAGCGACAGAAGCACCAATCGCAACGGCGAGTATGAAACAATGCGCGCCATCCCCGCCATGAGAAACGCACAAAGACTCATTGCAAAAGAAACTCATGTAGCTTTCTGGGATTTGTTTGAAGCGATGGGTGGAGAAAACAGTATGGTCACCTTCTCAGAATCCAAGCCTCCCCTTGCAGCCAAAGATTATACACACCTTACGTTTGCAGGAGGAAAGAAATTAGCTGGGTTGTTGACCCGCAGTTTGCTACATGCGGGGGAAGTTGCGGAAAAAAGAAAATTGAAAGACAAAAATCAATGAAGAGCGCAGCACTGTTCCTATTCGCGTTGATGCTCGCATGCACAAGCCGCGCTCAGCAAAACAGCCAGCTTCGGGGGTTGGTGAACGAAGAGGCCAACGTTATCGAGAATGGACAGCATCTGGATGATTTTTTTGAATTGCTGAAGCAGCAAGAGAAGGATGGCGGAAAAGTGATCAGCATTATTCATCTCGGTGATTCACATATTCAGGCAGACTACTTAACTGCGCCTGTGAGGCGCGCGTTTCAAAATCGTTTCGGCAATGCCGGTCGGGGACTCGTCGTGCCTGGCAGAGTAGCAGGTACAAACGAGCCAGCAAACTTTCGAAGCTCGTCGGAGGTAAAATGGCTCGCCAAAAGAATCATTTATCCAGACCAACCCCTTCCCATAGGCATTGGAGGTATCACGGTACAATCCAGCTTGCCGAACGCCCGGCTTTCGGTGGTGATGCAGGATGCGACGATGGACTATTCCTTCAATACCGTCAAATTGTTTTTTCAGAAAGATGTGCATTCCTGTAATTACGCGGTATTAGACTCAGCGGGCGCCGTGCTCACCATGATTCATCGTGATTCAGCGCCGGCCTTTGAACATTATGCGGTTGCCAAACTTGATGCGCAACAATCTCAGCTGCGTCTGCAGTCAATCCATGACGACAGCTCAGCGCATCATGCGACCATCTTTGGCTTCAGTCTCGAAAATGAACGTCCTGGAATTCTCTATCATGCCATTGGCGTCAACGGCGCCAAGTACAGTCACTACAACACTGCCTCGCAATTTCCCCGTCAGACCGGCCTTCTGAAGCCAGACTTATTTATCATTTCGCTGGGTACCAACGAGTCTTTGGAGTATCCCTATACTGACGCGCGACTCCACACGCATATTGATAAACTCATCACGTCTCTTCGGGCGTACAATCCTCTGGCAAAATTTATTCTGGTCACACCTCCAGACGCTTTTCGCAGAAAAATTAAACCGAATCCCGGAATAGCTCGTGTCCGAAAAATAATTCTCGATTACGCTGTCGAAAACGGATTGGCGTTTTATGATATGTACAAAGCATTAGGCGGATCGGGATCTGCATTGAAATGGAAAAATGCAGGGCTTCTTCGCGCAGATGGCATTCACTTTACCAAAGATGGATATGCCTTCCAGGGAGATCTCCTTTTTGCAGCGTTTATGAAAAGTTATCAAACCTATGTTGACAGTAGACTTTAGTCGGTTACTGGATCAATTCAAATACAACCCCGAGGAGCCGCTGTTATTCAACACCGGGTTCTTCCTATTTCTTTTCACTGCATTCATTGCAACGTACGCGCTGCTTCACAAAACACACCGCGCCAAACTTACCTTTGTCACGCTGTTCTCACTGTACTTCTATTACAAAAGCAGTGGCGTTTATTTTTTGATTTTGATCGGGTCGACGGTTATCGACTTCTTTCTCGCCAGATGGATTGCAGCGTCAGAAAGTAAATGGACCCGGAAACTCGCGATAATCATCACGCTGCTCATCAATCTCGGAATGCTCGGATATTTTAAATACACGAACTTCTTTTATGAATCGTTTTTCTACACCGGAGATAATTTCCAACCGCTTGATATATTTCTTCCGGTGGGCGTTTCATTCTTTACCTTTCAGTCCCTGAGCTATACCATTGATGTGTATCGGGGAAACATCAAGCCAGTTTCACACATTCTTGACTATGCTTTTTTCGTCACGTTCTTTCCGCAACTTGTCGCCGGTCCCATTGTACGGGCTGCTGATTTTCTCCCGCAAATCAATAAGCACACGATCGTAACAAAAGAAATGCTCGGACGTGCTGTATTTTTGATAGGGTGCGGACTCTTCAAAAAAGCCGTCATCTCGGACTACATCAGCATTAATTTCATTGACCGCGTTTTTGATGCACCGGCACTTTATTCCGGAACAGAAAATCTACTCGCTGTATATGGCTATGCCTTACAAATCTACTGTGACTTTTCAGGCTACTCAGACATGGCCATCGGGATCGCCTTGCTGCTCGGCTTCCACTTCCCGCTGAATTTCAATGCGCCATATCAGTCAATCAACATTACAGAGTTCTGGCGACGATGGCACATCTCATTATCGACATGGCTCCGCGACTATTTATACATCTCTCTCGGAGGAAACAGGAAAGGAAAAGTGCGCTCGTATATTAACCAGATGATCACCATGCTGCTCGGTGGCCTTTGGCACGGACCCTCCTGGCTTTTTATTATTTGGGGAGCCTTGCATGGTGCGGCACTGGCGGTTCATAAAATGTTCAGAAGTATTTTTATGAAGGAAGACAGTCCAGGGAAGCAATCCGGATTTTGGTCAACATTGTTTTTTGGACTATTGACCTTTCACTTCGTTTGCTTCTGCTGGATTTTCTTTCGCGCTACATCACTTGAAAACGCTTTTCAGGTTATTCAACAAGTGCAGTCCGGAATTAACATCAATCTTATGGCAGACTGGGTTGGCGCTTACAGGTACGTGGCCTTCCTGATGCTTCTTGGTTATATATTACACTTTGTTCCTTCTGGTGTTGAAGACAAGCTGAGATCAGTTATTACAAAATCTTCTCTCGTCTGGAAGGCTGCTTTTCTGTTTGCAATTATCCTGGTTGTGATTCAGACAAAATCATCGGGAATACAACCGTTCATTTATTTTCAGTTTTAAGATTGAACTTCATTACCGCATTTGCCAGTGAAGCTGAGCTCGCGAATGTTGGCTAATGTTGTATTTGCAATCTGCGTGAGCGCTTCTCTTGTGAAAAAACCCTGGTGCGCCGTTACCAACACATTTGGAAAACTCATCAGCCGCGCGATCACATCATCCTCGATGATGGTCTCTGACAGATCCCGAAAGAATAGTTTTTCCTCCTGTTCGTAGACATCAATCCCAAGCGCACCAATGCGTCCTGACTTCAAAGCCTTGATGACAGCCTTTGTATCGATCAGCCCGCCCCTGCTGGTATTGATGAGCATAGCACCCTCTTTCATTAGTGATATTGAGGATTCATTCACCAGATGTCTCGTATCGTTCGTTAATGGCGTATGTAAGGAAACTACTTCCGATTGACGAAGCAAGGTCTCGAGCGATACATATTCCACGCCGGACGTGGTCAGTTCGCTATCCGGACGAATGTCATAAGCCAGAACCCTGCATCCAAATCCTTTCATGATGGAGCAAAATGCTTTGCCGATGTTCCCTGTACCAACAACGCCAATTGTCTTTCCGTATAGGTCAAATCCGAGCAATCCCTCCAGCGAGAAGTTCTGTTCACGGATTCGGTTGTATGCTTTGTGAGTCTTTCTGTTCAGGGTCATGATCATCGCGACCGCATGTTCTGCCACCGCATGGGGAGAGTAGGCCGGAACGCGCACAACACGGATATCATTCTCACGGGCAGCCTTGAGATCAACGTTGTTAAAGCCTGCGCAACGGAGTGCGAGGATACGCACGCCTTTTTCCCGCATCAGCCGAAGCACGTCGGCATTAATTGAATCATTCACAAATGCACACACCACATCAGCATTGCGGATGAGTCCAACCGTCTGTTCATTCAAAGCCGTGTCGAGATATTCCAAATCAAATGAGAAAGTCGAATTCGAGTGGTTGAAGAAGCGTCGGTCGTAAGGCTGTGTACTGAAGAAGGTTATTTTCATATGCGCAAATTTGAGAAGAGCATTGATTTCAATTGAGAAGTTAAATCATATCGTTAACTGATCTATATCAAAAAAAAAGCCCCGCTCGAGCGGGGCTTAAAACATGGTAAACTATTGCTTTATTATTTAACTGCCACACGCCTCGCAGGCATCTGGGTTATCCAACGAACAAGCCATATCAGAACGTTTCTGATCGTAATCAGCCGCCTGATAATTCAATTCCTGCTGGGCTTCGCTCACAACGGAAACTGCAACTTCTGCTTCCTGCTTCACTGCGGGTTGCTGCACAGCAGCTTTGTCGATGGTGAACTTAATGGCATCAGCTGCTGCGTTGGTACGCAGGTAGTACATGCCGGTCTTCAGCCCCTTCTTCCATGCATAGAAATGCATTGAAGTCAGCTTGCCAAAGTTTGCGTCGGTCAGGTGAATGTTCAGGCTCTGTGACTGGCAAATGTATGCTCCGCGGTCGGCAGACATATCGATGATTGCCTTTTGAGAAATTTCCCAAACGGTTTTATAGATGTCTTTGATGTTCTGCGGAATTTCAGGAATAGACTGAACTGAACCGTTGGTAGCGATCAGCTTCTGTCTCATTGTTTCGCTCCACAGTCCAAGTCCAATCAGATCTTTCATCAGATGTTTGTTGGCAATGATGAATTCACCAGATAAGGTTCTTCTGGTGTAGATGTTAGAGGTATATGGTTCGAAACACTCGTTGTTGCCCAAAATCTGGGAAGTTGATGCCGTCGGCATGGGTGCCACCAGCAACGAGTTTCTCACACCAAACTGTTTTACATCTTGCTTCAATTTCTCCCAGTTCCAACGGCCTGAAGCAGGCGTAACACCCCACATGTCAAATTGGAAAATTCCTTTTGAAACTGGCGAGCCTTTGAACGTTTCATAAGGGCCATGCACTTTCGCCAATTCCATGGATGCTTCCATAGCAGCGAAGTAGATGGTTTCGAAAATATCTGAATTCAAGCCACGAGCCTCCGGACTGTCAAAAGGCATACGCAGCATGATGAATGCATCCGCAAGTCCCTGCACCCCGAGACCAATAGGACGGTGGCGCATGTTGGAGTTTCTTGCTTCCTGAACCGGATAGTAGTTGACGTCGATTACCTTGTTCAGGTTCTTGGTAGCAACCTTGGTGATCTCGTACAGTTTATCGTGATCAAATCTTCCGTCTTCAGTAACGAACTTCGGTAACGCGATGGAAGCGAGGTTACAAACTGCCACCTCATCGGGTGAAGTGTATTCGATGATCTCTGTGCAAAGATTGGATGACTTGATGGTTCCGAGATTCTTTTGATTAGACTTACGGTTAGCCGCGTCTTTGTATAAGATATACGGAGTTCCGGTTTCAATCTGAGCCTCGAGGATCTCAAACCACAGATCCTGTGCTTTGACCTGACGACGGAAACGTCCTTCACTTTCGTACTTGAGGTACAGTCGTTCAAAATCCTCGCCCCAAACATCACCTAATCCAGGACACTCATTCGGACAGAACAACGACCACATTTCGTTATTCTCAACGCGCTGCATAAACAGATCAGAGATCCACAGTGCATAGAACAGATCGCGCGCGCGCATCTCTTCCTTGCCGTGATTCTTTTTCAGTTCGAGGAAATCAAAGATATCGGCGTGCCATGGTTCAATGTAAATCGCAAAACTTCCTTTGCGTTTTCCACCGCCCTGATCAACATAACGTGCTGTCATGTCGAAATTCCGGAGCATTGGAACAATTCCGTTGGAAGTACCGCCAGTGCCTTTGATATATGAACCTTTCGCACGAATGGAATGAATGCTGAGACCAATTCCACCGGCAGACTGAGAAATTTTCGCACACTGCTTCAGCGTATCATAAATGCCATCGATGCTATCGTCCTTCATGGTCAACAGGAAGCACGATGAGAGTTGAGGCTTGGGCGTACCTGCATTGAATAAGGTCGGCGTTGCGTGGGTAAACCACTTCTCCGACATCAGGTTGTATGTTTCGATGGCAGCAGGGATGTCTTCACCATGGATACCAACGGCGACACGCATCAACATGTGCTGAGGGCGCTCCACAGTTTTTCCGTCCACCTTCATCAGGTACGAACGCTCCAGGGTCTTAAACCCGAAGTAATCATAACCGAAATCACGATCGTAGAGAATTGCTTCGTCCAGCTCAGCCGCATGATCCTTAATCACTTTCCACGTTTCTTTAGAGATCAGTGGCGCGTTTTCACCCGTTTTTGGATCTACGTACTGATACAAACGCTTCATCGTATTTGAGAACGACTTGCTGGTTGTCTTGTGCAAGTTGGAGACCGCGATGCGGGCGGCAAGCTTTGCAAAATCAGGATGTCGCGTTGTCATCGATGCAGCAATCTCTGCTGCAAGGTTGTCGAGCTCTTGTGTCGTTACGCCGTCGTAGAGGCCATTGATAACTTTCATGGCTACTTCGACGGGGTTGACAAACTTAGGGTCGAGTCCGTAGCAAAGTTTTTCGATCCGGGCGGTGATCTTGTCAAACTTTACAGACTCTCTGTGTCCGTCTCGTTTTACTACAAGCATGGTTTGGGTTGTTGTAAGGTAAAAAAGTGATTGAATCTATTAAAAATCTTCGTTTAACGAAAATTTGGGAGCTGTTTCTTTTTCTGTGCTTTTCAGAACTCCGGCTTTCTGATATTCTGCCACACGTTTCTCGAAGAAATTGGTTTTTCCGCGCAGCGAAATCATCTCCATAAAGTCGAAAGGATTTGTCGCGTTGTAGATCTTTTCTCCAACCAATTCATTGAGGAGACGGTCTGCCACGAATTCAATATACTGACACATTTGAGCAGCGTTCATCCCAATGAGGTTGACCGGTAGCGCATCCGTTACAAACTCCTTCTCGATTTCGACGGCATCGCGAATGATGTCGATGACACGCTGTTTTGGAAGTTTGTTGATGACGTGGTTTGTGTACAGGTGGCATGCAAAATCACAATGCAGTCCTTCGTCCCTTGAGATCAATTCATTCGAGAAGCTCAAGCCTGGCATCAGTCCACGCTTTTTCAGCCAGAATATGGAGCAGAATGATCCGGAGAAAAAGATACCTTCCACTGCAGCGAATGCAATGAGGCGTTCCTGAAAGTTACCCTGGGAGATCCAGCGCAACGCCCACTCGGCCTTCTTCTTCACGCAGTCCATGGTTTCGATGGCATGGAAGAGGCGATCCTTCTCACGTGGATCTTTCACATAGGTATCGATGAGCAGAGAGTATGTTTCGGAGTGAATGTTTTCGATGGCAATTTGAAAACCGTAGAAGAATTTCGCTTCGGTGTACTGTACTTCAGACACGAAGTGCTCCGCCAGATTTTCATTGACAATGCCGTCACTTGCAGCGAAAAACGCGAGCACGTGTGTGATGAAATGGCGCTCACCGTCATTGAGATTCTGCCAATCGCGGAGGTCCTGACTTAAATCGATTTCCTCAGCTGTCCAAAAGCTGGCTTCTGCCTGTTTGTAAAACTTCCAGATGTCGTGTTGTTGGATCGGGAAAAGGACAAAGCGGTCCTTGTTCTCCTGGAGAATCGGCTCGTTGACTAATTCGCTGCTCATGCGTTACTTTTTTTGAGGTTAAACCAAAATATCAAAAAGTGGACCCCGACTAATCAGGCTCCACAGGTATATCCAACTCGTTAAATCTTGGGCTTTTTAGAACATGAAGACTGTTCTGGTCAGCATCAAGTGTACAAATGAAAAAAAGGAAAGTGATAATTCAAAAACTGCGTTTTTAGGCCAATTTCGCACTTTGTGGATAACTTTGTGGAGGATTTGTGGATGATAAAAGGCTATTTTACAGCAACTTAATCATCGGGAGTTGTGCTTTTTATTCCTGTGTTAAAGCAGCCATTCCAAAGGAAATTTTTTTTTTCAACAGCCCGCAAAAAGCATTTTGAGGAAATTGGCGACTGGATAGATCATTATCGGGATTGTTTTGCTACCTTTGCAATCCTATTTTCAAAAACTATGTACGCAATCGTCAACATTGCCGGAAAACAGTTCAAAGTGGCTAAAGATCAGTACATCTATGCCCCTCGTTTGGAAGGTGAAGCCGGATCGACTGTAAGTTTCGATCAGGTGCTTCTCACAGAAGACGGAGGAAAGGTGAATATTGGCGCCCCTACTGTTCAAGGAGTTAAGGTTTCAGGTAAGATTCTGGAACATGTAAAAGGCAATAAAGTCATTGTCTTTAAGAAGAAAAGAAGAAAAGGTTACCAGGTGAAGAATGGCCACCGCCAGCAGTTCACCAAGGTGCAAATCGAAAGCATTGGTTAATCAACCCTAAAGCATTAGAACATGGCACACAAAAAAGGTGAAGGTAAAGTAAAGAACGGCCGCGAATCAGAAAGCAAACGTCTTGGCATTAAGGTATTCGGTGGTCAGAAAGTAATCGCTGGCAACATCATCGTGCGTCAGCGTGGCACAAAACATCACGCAGGGCCTAACGTAGGGATGGGAAGAGATCACACCTTGTTTGCATTGAGCAATGGTGTAGTTGTATTTAAGAAAGGTCGTGAAAATAAGTCTTTTGTTTCGGTTCAACCGGTAGCTGAGGCTTAATCAACAATATTTGTTTTGTTTACAGATGGCCGTCTCCTCCAAGGGACGGCTTTTTCTTTTTAGTCGTTTTAATCACGGCCGCAGACACCTTTGTCTCATGCTGCTCTAAACTGCGACACTTCATCGCCTTCCCGCAAAGTGGCTTACAACAACATCAGTTCAATAGTCGAAAATTGATCGTGTCGCCCGCACCGGTCATCCATCATCCAATCTGTCGTTTGAGGCCTCATTGAACGAGCCAGGAACCATTCTGACGCGGCTCAGCTGCAGAACCCCAGGTGCGCCACCCAGGAATAGTGTAATCCTTTTGAGGAGGCCAGGAATCTTCGGCGTTTTGTTGAGACACTCGATGTAAGCGCTGTCGGCCTTCATGCTGTGGTTCGGAATGGAGGAAGCGAGGGTGAGCCCGAAGAAGAGATAAGCTTGGAGATTGGACATTCGGGATTGATATAAAACAAAAAAGCCCTGCATTACTGCAAGGGTTTTAAGTTAGACCAATAGGCGAGCGTTCTGTACGCACTCCGGTGCTATCGGGGGTACCATCAGCGCTGGCGGTCTTAACTGCTCTGTTCGGAATGGAGGAAGCGAGGGTGAGCCCTAAGAAGAGATAAGCTTGGAGATTGGACATTCGGGATTGATATAAAACAAAAAAGCCCTGCATTACTGCAAGGCTTTTACTTAGAAAAATAGGCAACGACTTACTCTCCCAGGTGTTATCCCAGTACC